>JAEHJW020007449.1_pt1 | contig 31987 bp, 36 predicted proteins | sample 9271431 | NCBI WGS metagenome assembly JAEHJW02 | reverse complement strand
TGCGAGAGCAGTACCCGATGGGTTGGACCGACTCCCAAGGAACTGCCGCGCTCTACGGGTGGCAGGCGGGTCGGAAGGCACTAGAGCACGAACTTGCGGAGGCGAGAAAAGAAGCGCACGACACCATGATAATTGTCGGTCTGCTATTGCGGAAATGCGGAGAGGTGCGGATTCCCTATCAGGAGATCGTAGCCTTTGATGACAGGGACGCGCTAGAGAAGATCGACGATCACGCCTCACAGCAAATCATCGTCAGGCTCCGCCCTTACGACGCCGCGGGGTCCGCTAAGTGAACATAGACACCGTGTATTTCATGACAACTTTTGTAAGTCAGACTTACACCAGCCCCGGTTTCAACCGGTTTAGACCGGTCATGGGCTGTGTAGGAGTCAATGCGGCTAGACGAGAAGTTGTTGACTTATACGCTGTTAGGAAGGATTGAGCGGATAACCCGGTGGGAGCTGCGGCGATTTTCAGTCACGCGCTCTACCAACTGAGCTACCTGGGCTAAAGATAGGAGGGACAACGAGTTGCAACTATCCGGAAATCTTGGACAGTTCCCAGACTTACAATCCGACTTACAGTTTGGGGTTGTCGGGGACTTCGCGGGGATGGTTTCAGCGACCATCGGGGAGAAATAGTAGCATAGGAAAGGACGGGAGGCAAGCATGATTGACTGGACGAAGCCGATTGAAGTGCAGAGCGTAGGGGGTGACTGGTACAAAGCAAGGGATCTTGGCCCCATTGTTGGCCAGCCCAATGCCCGCGCAGTGGCCTATTTTCCATCAGGCGTTGACAACGAGAGGGTAGACTCCGTTTGGCTGGACTGCGTCCGCAACGCCCCCGAGCCGAAGAGAAGCGGAGTGATATACGTTAACTGTTACAGGAGCGGCCAAGCAGTAAGAAGGGCGGAGGCGGATTCTAACGCCTGCGAGGGTCGCCTTGCCTGCAAGCGCGTCGAATGGACCGAGGGGGAGTTTGATGAATAATGCGCCGTCTGGGTGCCCATCCCCAGTCTGCCTTCGTGGGCATCGGGTGCCGCAGGCATAACGCGGGAGCTTCGGCGCAGTCGAATGGACCGAGGGGGAATTTGATGAGTGAGCCGCTGATTGTTGCGTTTGACGTAGACGACACGTTGATTGTCCCAGCCTGTGCGACTGGGCTTCCGACCGATACACCAAACTACGCAACCATCGCCATATATCGTTGGTTTCAGGACCAAGGACACGTAATGGTCATATGGTCGGGGTGCGGAAAGGACTATGCAAAGCAATGGGCCGGGAAGCTCGGCCTTATTGCCGATTACTACCGTGACAAGCACAGTTCCATGCTCAAGCCAGACATCGCCTTTGACGACTCCGACATTGACCTTGGTGTTGTTAACGTCAAGGTGAAGCGAATCAACAACTCCATTGTTCGTTACCCAGATCGAGTTGGCTAATAGAGCGCGGCCCGGAGGCTCGTCCTCCGGGTCCGCTCTTACCAACGTGACTCAGGTTGCAAGGGGGATGGTAGCACAGCCTAGAGCTGAGCGCAATCCCCCATCATCTTCCTAATCCGCTCTATCTGCCTTCTAATCCGCCTGTGTCTCCGTCTGCGTTTAGCTCTTCGTGAGCACATGCGTCCTCCCATAGCCTGAGGCGGTACATCGCATCCGCCTCATGGCTCGGATAGGGGTTGTTGCTATCCTCAAGGATTAGGCGAAGGGCTTGCTGGGGGCGTTTCGGATTCGGTTTCATCGTCCTCCCACTCAATCCAGACCCCAGTGTTCCAACGGCGATCAAGTTTCCCAGACCACCCTATCAACGCCGTTCCAGGTTCAAAGAACAGCCAGTAACCAATCCAATCAACGAGGAGGACTAGGAGCTTTTTCATAGACCCTCAATGCCTCCTTAAGCTGCATTGCATAGGCCCGCCAAGCCTCCAGATCGTTCAGAATCGCCAGGAGGAGGGAGTTTACGGGAGCCGTGCTTGCGTCGATCCTGGGGCATTCTAGACGGGGTTCTGGGATGGTCGGGGGCTGGGGCCAGGGCTGCACCACGGGAACCTTCACCTCAACCACTTCAGGCGGGGGACAGGGTTTGACCGTCGCGCAACCGACAACAAAGAGCATACACATGACAACAAGAAGTTGTCGTTTCATGGCTTCGCCCCAGCCCTTCTAGCGGTTTCCCTTACCGCTTCCTCGCACCCATTAGGCAATGGAGCCTGATGCTGTTCTCTAAGAGCCTGATAATCGCGTGACAGTTGATCTACCCTAGCCTGGGCTGCATCCCTAGAGTCGGCAAGAGCCTTGGCCTCTTTACCCATGTTCTCGATGATCTTGTTGTTCTCGGCGGTCGTCTTCTTAAGCTGGGCAATCACGTTGTCCCGCAGGGCAATGCCGTCGTTTAGTTCTGCATTTTGCAGGCGCAATTTGTCTCGCTCGGCAAAGACGCCCCTGATGTACCACCCTCCACCAAGGACCGCCAGAACCCCTATAATTGCAGCGTACAGCTTAACCTGAGTCAGCATCCCTGCCCCTTCCTGCGAACTTGGAGACCGCGTTCGCTCCTAGAGCCGTTCCGGCAATCCCGGCCAGTGCATAGCAAGCCGCGTCTGAGAGGGGACGCATAAGGAGAAACGGGACCACGAGCAGGAATCCGAACCCGAACGCGATCCCGACCTTGCGCCAGCCGATGAACCGAGTCATCCCAGTTTGCTCTTAAGAGCCTCAAGCTCCTTCTTGATAGCAGCCTCGGCAGCAATAGCCTTGGCATAGGCCGCTTCCATTTTGGCCGCGTTGTTCTTGCCAATAAAGAACATAGCAGCAACGCCACTAAGCAAACCAACTAGGAATATGATTACGTAGGTCATTTGCTCTCCTTTAGGTGACGACGGATCAGAGTAGAGGACTTGGCGTGAGGGTATCCGCGCCAAAGCGTCAGGTCGCTGATGTCCGCAAAGGCAACGACCTGCCCGTGGATCTCAACGAACGCCCCCCATGCCCCGAGCGGAACCGATTCCCATCCGCCAGGTGGTTCGGGAAACTCATTGGGGTGCTCTCGACTGGTTTGACGGAGAAGTTTACCTATTGGGATGACAACACGCTGCGGGCCTCTGAGTGTATTGGGCAAGACAAACAGGCCCATGTTCGCCCCGAAGCCCATGCAGTTATAGGTGATTCCAACGTTGGTGAAGGTATTAGGAGGAGCACACACGATGGTATAGCCGCTTGGGGGAGTAGGGTACTCCGCAAGGTTGATGTCGAGTTCAGCACAACCGGACGGCCCGCACCCTCCAAACTGCACCCCGACCCTTGCGCTCCCGATCGCAACGTCGCGGTTATCCCCATACCGGATTGTGGCCTCAATGTAGAGGTCGTCAGTGAGCGGGATAAACTCCGTGGGATACTGTCCAAAGAACGCCCACGTATAGGCCGACGTGGTAGACGGTGGTTCCGTATCCCTCAGATTCAGCTCAACAAAGATTCCCCCGGTTGCGTATTGTCCCCAATACAGAATGCCACGCCCATCTCGGTTGAAATCCAACGATTCCACGACGACAGTCGTTTTGGATGGCGTTCCGGGCCACCACTGTCTATTACCTGCTACAATCCATCCAACCCCAGGACCACAGTCCTGTGCGCCGACAATGGATAGTGGAGGTGCGTTCGGGTCTGAATGTGCTCGGATGAAGCACGGTCTTGTCTCCCCCGCATCCCACGACAAGGGAACACTGTCAAATATTCGAGGAGTTGGCGTAGGCGCGGGCGTAGAAGTCGGGGTCGGAGTTGGGGTTGGGGTCGGAGTTGGGGTTGGGCACGGTTCCGCCGAGAGGTTGGTAGCATCGCACGATAAGCCAAGGGGCGAGGGCCACGGAGCGCACGCCCCGCCTTGGCGGCAGTAGAGCTGTTGGCCCAAGGCCGGGCACGAAAAAACCGCCACGAGGGCGGCAGCAGAGAGGATGATTGCCCTCCTCATTGGTCGTCAGATGCAATCCATTCTGCAAGGCCAGGATTGTCGCGGAGAATGGCGTAGAGTGCCTTAGAGAGCCGCACAACGTCCGCTTCATCAAGCCTGTCGACTGGACGCGCCGTTTCCCAGTCTGCAATATGGACAAGCTCGTGGAGCAGGGTGTCTTTCTGCTGTTCCCCAGGAACATCGAGAGCAATCTTGATGGTGCGGACAAGCATGTTGGACATCCCGACGCTCTCTCCCCTGAGGTCGATGTCAGAGTCCAGCGGGGCAAAGGAAAGCAAATACGTTCCACCCAGGCAGCGGATCTCCTTCTTGTTGAATCGCTTCATCCCCGCCTCCGTCCAAGTGCAACCCCGACGCAGATCAATGACCCAGCAGAAACGACAAGGATGGCCGGGAGGAGGTATCGGATAAGTTCCAAGAGATGCAACAACGAGCCTACTTTGTCAGCGTCCATCTAACCCCTCCAATGCTTACCACCGAAGTGAAACTGGCCGTTGATGATGGGTATTTGCTGCACCTGAAAATAGCTGCCCTTGTTCTCTTTGTGAACCACGCAAATGGAGTGCTGCCAGTTCTTTGGATTCGTGTAGTGAGGATGCAAGTCACACAAACAGCCGTTCTCGTAACTGGCGATCTGCCGGTTGGGGTGAAGGGTCTTGTTGGCCGACCCCGCTGAGTGGCAGTGCCCCTGAATCGAACTGATCCCAAACTGCTCTAGGAGTGCCCTTGCCGTAGCCCCGGACTGAGAACGGCATGTGTTGAAATGGCCTATGAGCAATTGGCCCCATTGGTAGTAGGTGTCAATGAACTTGTCGGCATCGCACGGGACGTACTCAATATTCAGCTTGTCGAGGCCCAGGAGGGCGGGCATCTTCAAGCCCTCTACCCACGTAAGGGCAGGAGCGTTGGCAATGATATAACGGTGTAGGCGGTGTTCGTGGTTTCCTTCGATGTACACGATCTTCGACGCCGGGGCCGCGTCGCGGACTGACTGGAGAAACGCCCTCCCTCTTGCCGTCTCCTGCTGGAGATTGGCTCCCCGCTTTGGGTCTTTATCGTACTTGCTCGCCTCGTAGAAATCGAGGATGTCCCCGTCTAGAAAGACCATCCCAGGCTTGAACCATTTGATGAAGTCCAGTACCAGTTTGACGACGCGCTTGTTCTCGAACGGGATGTGAACGTCCCCGAGTACGACAGCCGTCGTGAAGTCACTCATTTGTTCATCCCACCCCTGCGCTCGATCTCGGCCCTCAAATAGAGCAGCATGTCTTGCAGCTCTTCGTACGCCTCTACCAACGGATCTACCTTGGTGTGGGCATAAAGAGGAACCCCGTACTTGGCACGGCCCATGCGGATACGCTGCTCTAGATCCCTCATCACAAGGGGTCCAATCTCAGTCATGCATTGTCCTTTCTTAGACTACTTCTAGGTCTTTGTCGTCTGAATCAGCAATCCCTTGCCGCGTTGCACGGTCAAGGATCACACATCCTTCACTCGCTACATGCTCTCCCGCATGAGCTACTGAATCCCCGTGGATGAGAAACCCATCCCTGCCGAACGTCTCGGTCCCTTCCTTGGGGGTCAGCCTCATCACGACTGGACCTTTTGTTGGATGTTTAAAAGAAGGGCCGACATTCCATCCGCCTCTAGGGATGGGGCCGACGTTATGAACCTCCTGCATGGCAGGATTGTTTAGCCCCTCTCCGTGACCGGAATACCCAACGCTCACAAACTCACCATCATGGAAGAGACTCCCGCTGGATTGGTGATATGTCCAGGTCATTTGCCTTTCGCCAGGAGTTTCTTGATGTCAGATTGGAGGTCTTTCAGGTCGCCCCTGAGATCCTGATAGTGCTGGTTTTCAAGTTCCTTGGCCGACTTGTCCCGCTCCTCTCCTCTGGCGAGGCGGTCTGAGGTGTTCTTGAGTTCGCCCTGAATCTCTGAGATTTGTGGTGCAACGGCATCCTTTGCTTGATACCTCACCCACGGGGTTGCCAAGGCAAGGGATGTAGCAACTATCGTCATGAGCACGCCGATAAGCTGCCAGTTCTTGAGGTTGAACGACCAGCCGGAGCCGTTGGGATGGGTGCGGGTAATGGTCAAGTTCTACTCCTTCGTCTCGTCCTTTCTGATAAGATCCGCAATGGCGTTAAGAGCCTGCTGGATCGTGAGATGGTCAGCCCGCGTCAACTGAATGTTCGCGGTCACGTTAGTCAATACCTGAAGGGCCTGTTTAGGGTCCACAAAGTCTCCTCTCTAACTCTCAATCCCGTTATTCACAAGGGCAGTACGATGGTTGTTGGCCAGGGTGACGATGGCGTTGATGGCCGTCATGGCAGCGTTAAACTCGGCGGCACTGACGAAGCCGTACCCACCGCTGGTCGCGGTCCCTGACACGGCACCAGCTGCGCCACCGGAGGCGTAGGCGGTTTGAGCGGTTTTCCCGTTGCAGCCAAATCCGCCAGTGATAACCCCGGTCCCATCCACGAGCAGGTTGTTGTCGCCAGGATCAGAGTCGCCGCCGACATGGACGCCGCCGTTGACGGCGAGTTTTGCGGCGGCATTCGTCGTGCCAATGCCAACGGTTCCGGTATAGGAGAGCGACATGACTTTAGTATTGGTGTTGAGCGACACATCCATGCGGGCGTGAGTGGATGTGTAGTCGAGCTGGGTCAGGCTCACGCTGCCGGTGCTGTGGATCGTGTATCCGTTGGAGCCATTCCATGCCCAGGAATTGAGGCCGATCTGAGATGTGGTCAGTAGATTTGATGATGTTGCGTAAGAAATGGGACCGATCAAGAAGGTATTCGCTGATATCGTACCAGAACTGGAGATCGCTGCCCCGACGTTCAGCAAGCCCCAACCGCTGAAAACCAGGGTGCTTGCCCCGTTAGCAGCATCAATGTGAGCGTTCCCATCGTTGTAGACGCTGATAAACCCGCGCGCCGGGTTGCCAGGAGACGCAGCGAAGGCCATTGGTCCGCCAACAATCAGCTTCTTGTTCGCGTTGTCCCACGTCAACGCCGCATCGCTCCCGAGCGCCGAGGTGCCATTACCGAACGGGATGTAACCTGCGGTCAGGGTCGAGAGGCCGGTGCCGCCGTTGGCGACGGCCACGACACCAGTGACGTTTGCCGCTGTACCACTTGCATTGCCGGTCAGGTTCGCGGTGATCGTTCCAGCCGAGAAGTTCCCGCTCGCATCTCGCTGCACGATCGTACTGGCGGTGTTGAGGTTTGTGCTGCCGTGGGCGGTGGTGAGGCCAGCGTGAGTAGTAAGATTGCCCTGGACGGTTGCGGCAGCACCAGAAGCATCAGCTCCTACGTCCGAGTAGGTAAGGTTCCTGTCCACAGAAAGATCAAGAACGCTCGTGATCTTCCTGGTAGTGGGGACTCCACCTAGACCGGCAAGGGTAATAGCAGCAGCGGCCCCCGCAGGATCGGCTCCCACGTCAGAATACGTTAGGCCGTGAGCGGCAAACCCGTAGGTCGTCGCTCCCGTTGCTTTCAGAAAATTGCCAGTGGTAAGCCCACTGGCGGTATGGCCCGTTGTGTCAATAAGGGCGTGAGCAAGCGGGGTTCTGGCGTCAGTCAGTCTGGCGTCAGTGCTTGCAACGATCCCGCCGTGGGCTGTGGTGGTAAGTCCGGCGTGAGCGGTGAGGTTCCCCTGAACCGTTGCCGCAGCCCCGCTCACGTCTGCACCTACGTCCGAGGCTACGGCTCCGGTCTTACTGATCTTGGTCCAGGCAATTGCAGCCGCAGGATCAACGTCGGCATTCTTGATGGGAACGGTTACGCCCGTTGCAGACGTAACCGTCTCATCCTTGAAATAGACAGCCGATAGTAAGTCCCGCACCCTCGGCTGGATAGGCTTTGGAACATAGTCCAGCAGCCGAAGGAACGAGTCGCGCAGGGAGGGCATTACAGCACCGGGCAAACGACAAGAGAGAAGGTTCTGGCAGCGGTGGCCTGAACAACGGCGGTCGTCCCGTCGGCGGCGGTCAGGGTGAACTTCAAGTAACGCCAGCCAGGGAAGTTAACCCACGGGTCCATCGCAACCGCCCATGCGGCAGCCGTCGTGACCGGAGAACTGACCGCGCCTGTTGCATTATGCAACGGATAAAAGGTTGTTCCATCCATCGAAACCGACCAAACAGCGAGAGCCGTAGTGGCCTCAAGGGACGAGGGGGTAATGAGTCCGGTTGGCGTGAGGTTCCTGATGTCCACGGCATTCGACACCGAGGCGTCCTTGGCAACCGTCATCGTGATAGTCTGCTTTTCGTAACGAGAATCCATGTAGCCTCCTAGTGGGCGCTTCGGTACTTACGAATCAAAGACGCCCTGACCGGATCTCGGTAGGCGTCATAGATCATGCGGATCTTTTTCTTCTTCAGTTCGGGATTCCTAATGCCCTGCCATCCCTGCGTATCAACGAGTTTCCTTAGCCTGTTAGCAGCCTTGGCATCGGCCTGGGAAAAGAGCTTCATGTCCTGCTCAGTTAGGTCAACCTTCTTCCCGCCCGGCAGGGTCAGTTTCTCGGAAGCCTTTGATGGGACATACCCAAGGGCGTCAAACTCTCGCTCTAGGTTGGCCCCCGGCTTCGTTTCGGAGATGGGGAAGGGGCTGACAAGTCTTGCTGCAAGCGGGCCAGGACGCTGTACGGTAACTCCCGCCGTGGTTTCCTTTGGAGGGAGAAGCGTTGAAACACCAGGGATCTTAGCGGCCAGGGCGTCAGGGATGCCGAGCCTGAATCCAGTAGCCTCCGTCTGTCTGATGGTTGGGTCAATGGCCTGTGCAGCCTGCCCCAACAGAGAGGAGAACGGCATCGCCCCACCGATGTACCCCTTGGCCATTTGACCCGTGTACCTAAGGGGGTCGGAGAACAAGAGGAACATGTTTTCAAGCCCCTGAAGGAAGGTCTTATTGGTCAGGTTTGTGGCGATAGAGTTGATGACCTTGGCCGCGATGTCGTGCTTCTTGGTTTCGTCTTTCGTTTCAAGCATGTCGGCAACCATGCCCACAACCGACGAGAGTGGTTCAAGTCTCTGGTAAGAGACGTAGGTATCCCCAACCTTCATCGAATACGGCTGCCATCCTGTTGCTTGTTTGTTTCGGTTGAGGTTGTAGTCAGCGGGGCCGGAACCCGTTAAGACACCCGACTTCACCATCGCGGCGGTTGCCGTCATGATGATTCCGCCGACGATCTGCTTGGAAACCTCCTCTGCAACCTTGGCGCTATCCGTCCCCCTGAGGTTCCCCTTGGTGAGATGGTACAGAAGTCCAACCGGAGTCCTCTCAAGGGCAAAGGCCGCGATGTTCATGGGGGTTTTGATGAACGGGATGACGTACCGCAGGCCGGGCGTTGCATCTCTTAGGCCGGTAATCTTCCTCCCAACGGGGCCAAGTCCACGGGTGAAGGTCAGGTACTCGGCCTCGCCCCTAATGGCTTTCTGCATGGCTTCATAGAGGGCGGGGTTCTTTTCGGGGGTTGCAGAAAGGATCTCAGCAACCCGGTTAGTGAATGCCTTGCCAGTCAGCCCCTCGGAGACGGCCTTACTTGCTGCCCACCTATGAGCCTCCGTGGTTCCAACGATAACCTTGAAGAGGTTGTCAATAGCAGAAAGCATCCGGGTCGGGATTCTGATAATCTCGCCGGTCTTGCCCTTGATTGCTGGGACGCCATGCTCGTTGAACTTTCCACGGAAGTCCAGTTTGTCAGAGGAAAGGTCTTCCTTGAGTGAGGCAAGCCCCTTCTTAAGTCCCTCCATGAGTCCTGCCATGATCCCGTAGTTCGATAGAGAGCGGGGACGACCAGTAACGGCAGCTCGGGCAATGTCAACTCCCGTGGCAATGTTCCGCTCCAGAAGCCTTGTAGTAAGAGCCGTGGTGTTGCCAACGACGTTAGCCAGGTGGGTCTTTGGGCCAGACAAAATCCCGTTCACCCACACCTCGTAAATCTTGTCTCTGAGGGAGGGAGTCATTACGGAGATCGCAAGGTCACGAACGGCCTTGTGGTCCTCGGGGTCTACCCTCTTGAGGGCATCAATGAGATCCTTGTTTGCCCCCCGCTTCATGGCCTTCTTGAGAAGCCCCTTGAGAATGTCAAAGGATTCCTCATAGGTGGTCTTGGCAAACTGCGGGCCGGGCTTGAGGTTTGAATCTCCGTACTGCCTGAGAGCGCGAGCGATGTTCCTGCCCATTGTGGTTGGCAGAAGATCGGCAGCAAGAGCCGAAGCCTGCAAATCCTCAACCTGAGCCTTGAGGAGAGACGTGTCCCGGCCCTTGGCGGCAGCTTCCTCGTATTCGGCCCGCTTGGCCTTCAGTTCTCTAAGGGCGTCAAAGGCGTTCTGGCGAGACTTGGCAACGTACTTAGCAAGATCGCCACCAAACGACTCGTTGAACAACTGAACTTCTTGAATCGTCGTGCCCATTTCTTCGGCGAGACGGCGTTGCTCGGCAAGCGGGATGGCGGGCTTATCGCCATAAAACACTTTCCCGTCAACCTTCTGCTTCTTCCCGTAAGCATCTGGGTTCTTAGTGACCTGTGCAATCCTCTCCTGCTGCACGTCACTCGGCGTCCGAGGAATGTTAACCGGGTACGACGGGGGCTTCATCTTGGAAAGATCAGTCTGCCCAGAGAGGGCTTGCTGAACGTCGGCAAGAGGATTGCTCCCAGACTCAGAGCCAACCGGACGGATCTCGCCCGGGGTAATGAGCGTTCCGTCGCTCAGACGAACCATATCCTTGCCGGTGGTTGCATCCTTCCCGGCATAGGTTGCGTTGAAGACCTTCCCGGTCTTGGAGGCAACATACTGGACAGGATCACCGCGCTTGAACTGAGGAGTTTCACCAGTCGGTGAAACTGCCGGATTAGATGAAAGATCCGCCTCGTTGGCGGATAAAGACGTCAGCGGCGGAGTTTCTTTGGCTCCAAACGCGCGAAGAATGTCATCAGCAATCGCCTTAAGACTTGCAAGTTCGGCGTGGCTCAGCTCTGTTCCCCTTGCTTCTCCGCCGCCCATTACCAGCCGATTGGTTCCGAGACCAACCCCAGCCGGAAACACCTCTTCTTCTACGGCCCTGAGAAGCGCACTTCTCCCCTGAGCCGCGGCGCTTCGAAGCCTCGCCATAGAGGCATCAATCTGAGAAGACTCCTCTGGGGTTAGCTCCTCGTATGGGTATAAATTCTCCAGCGCCTTCCTGGCAGCTGCCTCATTGACGGGTAGAGCGGAGGGAGGCCCGGCAGGAACAGCACCAACTCTCGGCACTTGTCCCTGGTTGTCTAGGTTTTGTACCGACTGCGGCGCGGAGGAAGGCCCGGCAGGGAGTCCGGCTTTCGCAGGAGAGCCAGACAGCCCAGACCTTCGATATGCCCCAGGAACTTGCGGAGTATCTTCTGGATATAGGTGATTAAGCCAACGCTGGGCCTCATCAAGAACTTCCTGCGACGGAGCAAGCCCAGCCTCGTGATCCATCCTGAGTACGATCTTCGGGTTGTCCGCGTCACCGGCAAGCTCTGCGCTGATGTGAAACGCCGTTTCTGGACGATCGCCCATTTTTTCACTAAGATAATGGGTGATCCGATTGACAACCTCTCCTATGTTTCTCCACTCTTCTCTGCGCGGGTATAGACTTGGAGATGTTGATTCACCACTCTGGTCAACCTCTGCGATCTGACGAACGAGCCGGTCCCTTTCCTGCGGATCTTTGATGAGTGGCTCAAAACGCTTGGAGATTTCAGAAACGTTCGCGTTATTTTCGTTTCTCCACGCCTCGTCCCTTAGCCGATACAACTCGGCAATATGGGGTGGCATGGGCTGGTAATCCTCCCATCCCCTCAGTTGACTGGTGTAGGGATCGTTAGGATCAAAGAGCTTGATCGGGTTTCCGCCTGCCTTTTCGTAGGCGTCTAGGGCATCGTCTATTTGCTTCTGATAGAAGTCGTATCTTTGGCCGTGTGTCAATCCATCCGGGGCCATAACAACACGACCAGTTGTTACGACAGGTGCATTCGTGGTCCCTGCATTTTGGGCATTTTCTTTTCCTTCATATGCTTGAACATTTCCACTTGGGCTAACCGCTCCTGGGCCTTCTGCCGCGTTGGGTAGGGGCCGCCCATTGGCTTCCCCGACTCCGAGAGGACTTGGTAGCCCCCCTTGACCTTCCGAACCATTTTTACCTCCAAGCGTCTTCTCAAAGAACGCAACCTTCTCGGGAGAGAGCTTCTGCCCCAGAGGAGTGCCCTTGATCTTCGAGTAAATCTGCGCCAGCCATTGCTGGAACTTCTCAAAGATCCCCTGCATCTCAGGGCGAGGAGCCTTCCCTGTTGAAAGGAACGTCTCGTAATCGAATGTCGCCTGCTCTTGCTGCTTCATGCTCCAGCCCCCATTCTTCCGGGGGCCATAGATAGCCTCTGCCGCTGCCTGAATCTCGGGAGGGGCATTCTTGAGGAACACATGGAACGGCTCGTGCATGGCCGTCGAGAACTGGGCGTTCTCGAAGAACTTGATAACGGCCCGCCCGTCCTGAAGAAAGTTCACAACGCCCCTGGGCTGGATCTTTGGGACGACCTTAGCAATGGCTTGCTCTAGAGGAATCCCCTCCTTCTGAGCGATGGCAGCCGCTTCAGCCTGGAGCTTGGCGTGATCCGTCAAGTCTTTACCCTTGACAAGAGCCTCGGCCTCAAGCGGGGTTCCCCTGTTGATCGAGGCAAATAGACCATAGTAATCAGCCGGGGCGTTCCCAGTCCCCTCTCCCCATACCGCAGCATGAGCGTCCTGAACGGCCATGAGGGCGTCTAGCTGCTCGTCTGAGACGTTCTTTGGTAGCGCCCGCCTCATAGCAGCCACGAAGCCCTCTCGACTCATCCTGGGGGGCGCTACGGGGGTTTCTGTTACAGGAGGCTCGGGGATAACGGGGGCCTCGGGAACGGACGGCTTGACCTCACCGGCCCCGCTGACGATCTGATTCATAGCCGAATCAACGGGGGTTTGCGGCCCCTCTGCCGCGGGTGGCTCGGGTGGCGCCACAACCTCGGGACGGTTCTCGGGCTTAAGAAGGGCATCCTCCGCGGCCTTCTGCGCCCCCTTAAAATCTCCCTGCTCGAACCGATTCATTACTTCAACCTTGGATTCGTCGGGAATAGGGAGCTTGTCAGTGATCCTGATGGCGTTCTCGGGACTAACCTTCCCCCCGCCAAGAAGAGCCAAAATGCCCATAACAACGCCAGAGGAGGCAACGTCTCTCGGGGAAGCCCCAGATACCGCCGACATGGCCGCGCCAGCGGCCCCGGCAATAGGAGCCGATGCAACCTTAGGAAGTCCCTCCGTGGCCCCAAGGACGGAACCCATAACAGCGCCCTTGGCGGTATCCTTAGCCACTTCAGACATGGGTTTGCCGCTGCCAAAGGACCGAATCAAATCGACAAGCGCCATCCCCGCCGCACCTGGGACTCCGGCCTCCCCAGCCAAGAGATACGGGGCCATGTCCGCAGGGGCACGCAACGTCCCTTCAAGGACATCGAGGGGAACGGAGTTCTGCGTTGGGGGCAGCATGTCGTTACGAAGCCCCTGTGCCCAATCGCTTCCAGCCTGACGAAGTTTCTCAACCAATGACCCGCGGGCGGCTCCCTCTTGCGGAGTTTCGCCAGCAAGCCGCTGAATGGCCCCAGGAATAGACGTTAGAAAATCAGCAAGGCCAGCCGCCCCTCCATACAATGCCCTTTGGCCACGGATAAGGGCTTCCTCTGGACTGGGAAGGCTCATCCCCGGATACAGAGCAGACTCAAGCGGCTGCGTCGAAGTGAGGATGGTTTCAATCGGGGAGTGGTCCGCTTCGGCCGGGGTTCCAAACAGGACATTCTTCAGCGCATCTTGACGCACCTTGGGCAGCGTGCCAAAATCGGGTTGGCTTGAAATGTCTCGCCAGTAAAGTTCCTTGGCCTTCTGAATCTCGTCAGGGGTCGCTCCGTCTGCGAGAGCGGCTCTTTCGATTTCAGACCACGGAGGAAGATTCGAGTTCGGCATTGGTACCCCTTAGTGACTGCGAATTAGATCCTTGTACTTGGCCCAGGTTGCCCCACCTTGAGGAGCAGGCGGGGTCATGTCTTGCTGGCCATAGACCTTCCACGCAGCCCTGGTGTCTCCAGACGCCGCGAGTCTCCTGGCCTCGTCCCTGCGTGCCCGCCTCTGAGCGAAGTATTCCTCGGCCTTGGCGACGGCCTCGGGATCGGCACCCACAGACGAGCGGTACTTCTCAAGCAATGCCTCGTCCTTTTGGTCCTCGTTCCCAAGGTATGTCAGGAGGGCATCCGGGTTGTCGAATACCCCACGGCTCGCCTTCTCTGCCTCGGCCCCGTAATACTTGGCCTGCGCGAGTTTCAGTTGTTCGTCTGGCTTATTGCTCGCCAGCTTGTCCATCATCTGAAGCAACGACAATCCGGCACCAAGATCATACTGAGAGGGCATCTCCTCTGACGGGCCAATAAGATGCCCGTTGTAGGTGCTCTCCCCGCTCTTCGGGGTCAGGTACTTCATAATCAGCATCGGGAGAAGAGCCTTAGCCTGCTCCTCTGGTGTCGGCATAGCCCCCGTCCCGCCGTTTGCGCGGAACGAGGAAAGGGGATCAGAGGGAGCAGCCCAGTTGGGGGGCAACGAGAAGCCAGGATATCCAGCCATTAGTAACTCCACGGGGAGCGGAACTGCCCCAACATGTTCATAAACTGCGTCCACCAATTGCCCTGCTGACTCTCAAGGCCGCTCTGAATCCCGGCGGCCTGGAGGTTGTTTGAGTTGTTCAACGCCGCCCCCTGATAGCCAGCTTGCTGATTGGCCAGGAGAGACTGCATCATACGAGAAAGGGCATTCTCTTGAGACTGGTAGTTCCCTTGGGAATTCTGAAGAGCCGCCTGAAGAGCCTGCTGATTGGCCAAGGCTCCAGCCTGCGCTCCGGTTTGCTGATTGGCCATCTGGGCCTGGAGGTTCCCAGACTGATTAGCAAGAGCCGCCTGGAGCATTCTCGACCAACCGCTCTGGTCGGCGTTCTGATTTGCAATCGCGGCCTGGAGTCCGGCTCCCTGGTTCGCCAAGGCAGCCTGCATTGCCCTAGAAGCAGCAGACTCGTTGGCGCTGTACCCCGTCTGTTGGTTAGCCAGTGCCGCCTGCATCGCTCTCGCGGCCTGATTCTCGGCGGCAGTCAGCATGGTATTCTCGGTCAGAGAAGCAATGTCGTTGGCCGACTTCCTTGCAACCTGCCCAAGAGAATCGGTATATCCGGCCCCATTACCACCAGACATCAAGGTTCCCAACCTGCCAAACTTAGATGCCGCATTGGCAAACCCAGTGTCTTGCTGCTCGTTGATGAACGGCAATGCGGCTCTAACGCTCGCCATAGGATCAACGCCGAGGTTGGCAGCGTTAACCCTTTCCCAATCAACCGCACCGGGAGCCGTCACATTCTGGGCCGACACCTGACTCTTCGATGAATTGCCGAAGAAGTCCTTGGGATTGACATTCGTTGAATTGACAGATTGCCACGCATACGGTCTGGGGGCACTGACATTCTGCCACTGAGCCGCCCCAGGATTCTCAATATATGAAGGCGTGTACGGAGTCGTCCCGCGACCAAGAAAGCCCTGCGTCCCACCGAACGGATTGCTCCCCATGAGGGCACGCATCATGCTTGCAAGGGACTGGTTATACTGGTCCTGGTTCCATCCCCCCCCAGACGTAGGAAGGTTAACTCCATTAAAGATGTTTGCCATGCTTCCCCCGTACTTCGGGTTATTCATTCCACCGTTGAATTGTGTGCCTGGAGTGTAGAGAGCCATCAACCTGGACCAAATGGGTTCATGAAGCTACCGAAGTTCTGCTTCTCGTCTGCGGTTGCGGCTACCTTTGATTCCCCGCTCTGAAGCGCCGCAAGCTCAGCCTGAAGCTGCTGGAGCTTTTGCATATCGGCCTGACGCTCTTTCCCGTGCTCGGGGTCTTTCAGTAGAGCTTCCTCTTCCTTGGGAGACAGGTAGCGGTTGTAGAGTTTGTTTTGGAGGTTGGTGATTTCCTGCTGCTTGTCTCTGATCGCCTTGGCCAGATCAAAGGAGTCGGATGTCTTTGCAAGGCTTCCATACCAGTTCCCCAAGAAGTTCTTCTGCGGATCTGAATATTGATTCGACAGCATCCCCATGAGAGTGGAATAGTCAGGCATGGCTACATCCAGCTCTTGACAACCTTGTTCGATTCATTAGCCCAATCAGAAGCGGTTGGCTGCTTCTTCTGGGCATACGTCGGGGCATAGCTAGAAGAACCCGTTCCGGTATGCCTAGAGGCCGCCTCGCTCTTGCTCTCCCGCCACCTAGCCTCTGCTTCCTGCCGTGCCATGTTGTACTGGTTCATTAGGTTCATGTAAACCTGCGGGCCAAGACTGGAAAGGCTTTGTCCCGTAGATCCAAGCATGGACTGCGCCCATTGGTCAAACGGCATGAAGTTGAACACTTCATTGCCATACTGGTCCCGAGACGTAGGCCACTGGCCAGACCCCTGAAGTGACGGCATCTGGCCAATGAGGTTGCCGGTACTCACGGGCTGCGTGGACGCACCCATGTTGCTCGGAGAAGCGGGGAATGAGGCCGTGGCGTTCCAGTTGATCCCACTAAGAGAACCAAGCCCTCCGCCCTGCGGTTCCCCGAGGGAAGGATTCTGAACATTCGGGGGGGCCATGCGGTTCGACGCCGCCCCCATACTCGCGATGAAATTCATCAAAGACTTTGCATCAAACGCCATTGGTTTCTCCTCACGGCTTGTATTGCCGTGGCCCAGCGGGGATATGATTCACAACCCAACCAAGAACCTTCACGGTGTCACAGGACGAGGGATCGTTTCTCGGAATGACCACGACTCGTAACTGGAGCGTGTCCAAAACCGCATTAGCCGAGATAACCGTCTCTCCCTCTCCAGCCACAAGTTGTTTGGCTGGATGATGGGTTCCGACAAGAGTCGTGCTTGGATACCACTCAAGCCCTAGTGTCGTCGAGTCAAAGACGGACGTGACCCTTGAGTATCCTTCCGTGGTTTCGATGATGTCCCCAACCTTCATCCTGACGTACGGCTCGTTCTCCCAGTAGCAGTACACCGTCGCACCCAGTGTCGCACTCAGCGTGATTGTGTTCGTTCCGGTGATGGTCGGCGTAACCGGGGTGGTATCCACGTAATATCGCCCCTGGGTTGCAAGGCAGGGAGTCGTGTATGTAGCACTGGCCCCCGTCCCGGTCCCGATGGTCGTTGACCATGCGGTTCCAGTCCCCCTGCAAACATCTGTCTCAACGCTGATCGTTCCGGTTGAATCCCCGAGACTGAGCCATGCACTATCGTCTGAGGCTCGCATTTGGAGAATGGCATCGGGGGTTGTCCCAGAGGAACAGTACGTCAATACACCAACCTCCTTGAGGGAGGTCTTCTGTCCCTCTGGGACCAACCTAAGTTCACCCGATTCTATCGTTCCACCAAAACGTCTTGTGACAGTTGAAAGGTTCAGAAAGTGGTCATACCCGCGAATTGGATTCCCAAAGTCCAACAACCTGACCATGAGAAGCGAACTTGTGGGAGAAGGGCCATAACTGACAATCGTTCTGGTGTCTGCCATGCCTAACTCCCAACGACCGTTAGATTATCAGCGTAGGCGGAAAAGACTTGGGAACTCGGAGCATACCCAGCCACACCACACGCCCCAGAGGAATACCACGAATCAGTTACCTCAATATCCCATGTCGCAGGTTCCACCCCAGCAGACGCCCACGCCCTAACTTGGAGTAGCGTTCCGGTCAGCTTGAACCTGATCGTATATGCGGTATCTACGGCAATGGATTTTGCCACACGGGGCGAAATTAGATAGTCGCCACCATCGGGGTTGACAGCCCAGAGTGTAATTTGCTGGTTATCATTCGAGTTGTCGAGCGGGTTGGTCGTATTGGCCCCAATCCTCGCGTGATAGAACATCGGGATTCCATAAAGACCGAGTGCCGGCTGTATCCGTGCCGCCAAACCAATCACACAGCTTAGGCCAGAGTGACAGTAGAACTGTCCCGTGATGTCACAGTCGGTTAAAGTGCCTGGAGCGTCCCACTTCGTCACGTCAAATGCCTTGGCGGTAAGGTAAAGAGCCTTTGACCCGCCAAACGACTGAACGGTCTGATCGCTCGTCTGAGGAAGATACGAATAGAGGTTTGTCCAACCCGTAGGAGCAACACCAATGGTATCCGCCTCAAATGTCTCAGATAGTGGAGCGGCCGCGACCACAAATGCATCGCTAACCGCCGACGTTAACCCAGAGGAAGTCGCCGTAATGTTCTTGGTTCCTGCGGTGTCAACAGAGAGGTCGCTGAATGTTGCAATACCAGAAACCGTACTCTGCGTAAGGGTTCCTGACAGTATCCCGGTTCCAGTGGTCATCGCCAGGGTAACCGAAATCCCACTCTCGGCAGATAGGCTGCCTAGGCGATCTAGGAGTTGGACTGTAACCGCAGGGGAAATCACGACACCAGTGTTCGCGGCGGTGGGCTGTTGAACAAAGGCAAGAGAAACGGGTTCCTGCGGAGGAACCGGAGGAACAACCGCTGTGTCGTTCGGGGCCGTTTCTGCCGTCACAACACTTACAAGGCACCTCGGGTAGTTCGTCACCCCTCCGCTCGCATAGTCCGAAAGGCTCATGGTCGAGAACGATCCACTAATCGGATCAATGACGTACACGACATGAGGGGCCGTCGCGGTTGGCTTCATAGCTATGAGGCACTGAAGCCCCGAGTCCCACACCAATTGCCAAGGACCAGTGGAAGTAAAATCGTCGTACTCAGTGGCATCGAACCCCGTTCCAACAGGAGCAACCTGAATGCCATTGGTCGAGTAGAGCAGCCCATCCTTTTGAATGAAATAGATCACGTCGTTCGCAACGCAAGGATTGGAAAGGAGTTGGGCTGATTCGTCGATCCTGCGATACGAAATCGGGGCCGTAAGATCCCCAGTCGTGTCCATCGCGCCGATGCCCTTCGATTCAAAAGACACGAAGGTATGGCCGATGAACCTCAAGTCAATGATCTCACCCGAACCCGAGAGATCGCCAAAATACGAACCAGCCCCCGAGAAGTCATCGTAGGTACCGGGGGAAGTCATCCTGATCCGTCTTGGGTAATGGTTATAGACCTGGGCCGTACTGTCCCACTCCATCGTGTTCCCGAGCATGGTGTAGCCGTCACCAATGGCAAAACATGCCCCACGGTAGAGGTCTGAAACGGGCTTAAAGACGGCTCGGGCAGAGGTGACAACAGTAAGACCAGGGAGCGTCAAGGGAACGAGCTTGCTGGCCGTAAGAGCAAAGCAATAGCCGGAAACAAACCCGACACCAAGGAAGGCGTCCGTCGTCCCAGTAGTGGCCGCTTCCCACGTCACCCCGTCAATAGACTCGACGGCAACACCTCCAGCGCCAACAGCAACAAACCTGCCAAGGCCATAGGATACAGCCGCTAGATTGGCAGTCGTTCCGCTGGTCTGGACGGTCCACGTTCCTGCCCCGGCAGAGGTTAGGATCTTACCAGTCGCACCAACCGCACAGAGAAGCCCACTTCCGTCATAGGCGATGGCCCTGAGATTGTCAGTAACCCCGCTCGTCTCAGCGGCCCACGTAATCCCGTCAGTCGAGGAAAGGATTATCCCCGTGTCACCGACAGCGAAATACTTGGCCCCGTTCCACACGACTCCGTAGAGGTCTTTGTCTACACCCGCAACCCGCTCGGTCCATACCAGCTCGTCGGGAGATGTGAGGATGGTCGAGTCGCCACCCGTCGTATTACCGACGACGACAAAGAGGCTGTTCCCCCAGGTTGCCCCACGAAGGGTTGTAGTGACACCCGAGGTGCGCGTGTGCAGGCCCGGAGACGTTCCCGTAGCGCCCGTTGCAATCGTCCCCGTGTCGCCAACGGCCACGACCCTGTTGTTGCAGATTGCAACACCCCGGAAAGTGGGAGTTGAGGAGGGAAGACTTGAGGTGTCGCGATTCCAAGTGGAACCACTAGAACTTGCCCAAATAGCCCCGGCGTTAGCGACGACGTTGTATGTGGAGTTGTCGCCGCAACAGGCGGTTGGAGTCAGTGTCGTCCCCGGATTAACCTGAGTGAACGACGTCCCATTAGAAGAATAAAATACGGCGCCCCCCGCAACGTCAAGAACGATGAGGGTGGACGAACAGGCAACACCATACGACGTATATACCGCACTGCCACCGAATAAATCAAGAAATGCCCAGGAGACCCCATCGGTTGTAGAATATGCCCCATATTCTGGAGTTGCGACAAGGAACTTGTGTAGAATGTTTCCATCATAAACAACCTGGGACGGGGGGGTCCGCAAATAACCCTTGTACGTCCACGTAATTGCATCCGAGGACGTATAACACAGAGGGCCATCAAAGGCCATGTACAGACCCCCACCGTAGACTGTATGACTAAATGTCCTATTAGGAACGCCTCCGGTTGCCGTCCAGGTAACGCCATCTGTGGACTTAATGGTTGCGTGCCACGAGTTAGCCACGAACGCAGAACCGTCGTAGCAAATGGAGTCGATCTGCTCTGTTGGGGCGATTAGTCCGGAGAGAGAAACCTTTGTCCACGAGATTGCGTCGGTGGAATAGTAGATGCAGCCTTGACATCCAACAACAAATTTTCCACCACCGTAGGCACAACACGCGGGCCAATTGTTGAGAAAAGGTTCGTCCGCAGTTCCACCCTTATATGCGGTTGTCACACCGCCATCAACACTGACCAATATAGTGTAAGCGTTGCGTCCGGCTGCTACGATTATCCTCCCATCAGGAGAAACGGCGACAGATACGGCCTCTGTAGAAGGGAGTCCCCATCCAGACGTTGTTCTCTTTGTCCATTGTTGCCCATCCGCGGACGCATATATGCCCCCATCGGATAGTGAAGCGATGCCGAGAAATTCGGTTCCTGTGTATACGAGAGAGTAGAGCTGCGGGAAGGAGTTCTTGAGGTCAAGCGTTGTTCCGGTTCCCGAGGTCACAGTCCCCGTTCCAGCGGACTTCGACACCGAGTAGAACGGCCCCGAGATAGACCCTTCTGGGTAATCGGTCCCCTCGCTTGACGGGGACATGCCGTACAGGTACGTCGCCCCGAGGAAGTCAAAATGAACCGGGTACACGGCCCTGTCTGCATCATGGCAGCGAAGAAGCTCAAACGCCTTGGTCGTCAGACTCGGCATCGCGATCGAGGTCTTGAGCGTGGTGGCGTCGGTGACTTCTGAAACCCTGTACCAGTTCGTCCATGCTGATCCGGTATACCCGCGGATCAAGCACCCAACCCAGATCTTCTGATTCCACGCCTCGCCGCCCGTCCGCGTGACCGTCGTGCCCGAGGTCGTGATGGTCCCGACGCTAATCTTGTCGGCCATCATGGACACGCTGCCGTCAGCGGCCAAGGCGTATGGCCCGAAGCGGTTGATGTAGATGGTGCTCGTGTTGTCGGTGCCGGCCACGATGCCGTTCAGGAAGTCGTTCGCATCATACCCAGCGGCCCCAGTGAACGAACCCGTCATGCTGAACAGATCATCCCGGTAGCGGACAAGGTTCGGCCTCAGGGTCGGAACATAGTCCGAGCGGGACAGGTAGAAGTTGTCCAGCGTCCTCACCCCCGGAGGGCTAATATCCTTCCGGTGAAGGCGAGAGACAGCCGTCGCCTTGGCCAGCGAAAAGTAGCTCGTCTGTTTGGCCATTAGTACCTATTCCCCAGAGACATCTTGTGTTCGAGTTGGGTCTGGAACCTGCTGTCCTGATCCGAAAGCCTGAGAGTCTGAGCGGCCAACTGCTCGGCCTGCGCTCCAATCTGAATCCACGGAGCGGCGGCACTGGATTCCCCAAGGACCAAGAGAACCTTGCCAATGGCCTTGTTCAGCCACACCTCGTCCCACACACGAGGAAGCGTCTCTGAGGTTGGAGTAGGAAGAAGAACGAGATCGGTGGGGTCGGCCTGATAGTAGACCGTATAGACATCGCCTGAGGTCGCGGGGGTTGGAGAAAAGGACACCTGGGTTGCACTGGTGCAATACCAAGAGTCAGGAGGGCCGCTCGTGATGGTCCCCTTGCGAACCTCGTCAATCTGGTCGGTTTCCTTCAACTCTTGGCCGAGGTTATCCTTGACGATGAGAACCTTGGCGATGTTGGTGGGGGTGAGCGTGTAGGCGGCCTGGGACGCAACAGAGGTGACGGTCGTCGAGGAGATGAGCTGGGCTACCGTGTAACGGGAAAGGGTTTGCGCCCGCTCTTCATTCAGGATTCGGAGGATTCGGAGATCGGGGATACGAGTGGTGTCAGGCCCGCCAGCGGCGGTGCGAATCTCAGCAATGAAGTCAGACGCCGTTCTGCGAGCCATTCTTCCTCCGCGCCCTGCAACGAGGGCAGACAGTCACCGGGCCAGAAAGCTTGACGGGAAGCGGGATTTGCCTTGCCGCCCCACTCGTGGGGATAAACAGCCCCGGACAGGTTGCGTCCTCAAGAGACGCCCCAGCGAAGTACCAGTTGCCCGTCGTTGTGGCTTTGATATAGAACGAAACACTCGTCAGGCCGCTGTTGGGGAGGGTCCACCAAAGCATCTCATCCCCAGAGCAAACAGCCGTCTTTTGGGCATGGTCGGTGCCGTCGTTGTAGCCCAACTCAACGGTCATGGGCTGATAGTCAATGTGACTCTGGCCAACGGCCACAACACGAAAGCACAGATTCGACAGGGAGGACACGTCAACCGCTGAGGAGGTGATCTTACCGTTACCAGTCCAGGTCTGCTCCCCGGTCACAAGCCACGTCTCGTCAACGAGGGTCGTCGTATGCCGGTCGAAAGGGCCGTAGGAGATCAGTCCTGCGTTCACAGCCGTCGAGGTCCAGAACGAGGAGTTGTAATCGGACCAGAGGAGAAGGTTGTTCCCCGCCGGTTGCATCCATTCCCAGTTCTGCTTGACCAGCGCACTCTTGCGGGTCCATTCATGGCAGACCTGGCACCGGACCCGCGCCATCATGTCAGGCATAGAAACTCCAAAAGAGGGGGGACCGAAGTCCCCCCGTTAGAGTTGGATTACGCAGCCGCAACAGCCAAACCTGAGGTCAAGCCGGTCGGGACCGGAGCGCCGATCAGAACATTGGCGCTGGCGCAATACTTGGTGGAACCGAACGAGAGCGCACCAGTGTCGAGAACGAAATAGCCGCCCGGAGCCGCATTGATGCTGAACGCGGTCGTAAGGCCCGTCCCGACATTGGCGAAGATCGGGCTTCTGAAAACCCAAACGCCCGTGATCGAAGACGCCCCCGCGCTGAGGAAGAACTGCGCGGCACTGCCGGAGTTCATGATGAACTTGCAGTCAGTGAAGGAAACGTTGTCTACGCTGGTCGCGGGGATGATGTCCGAATTGGCATTGGTCCGGGCCTGGGAGGTCTGCCCGATGGTGCATCCAATGAACTTATGTCCCCCGCCGCCAGTAAACTTGATGGTATAGGCACCGGCATCGGCCGCAGAGGTAGCCCCCAGCATGGCCGCAATCTGGCAGTTAACGAAGGTGCAATTGGTGCCGGTAAGGACCAGCGCACCAGAGGCGGCGGTGTTCGAAGAGTTCGTCAAGTAGACGTTCTTGAACACGCACCCATCACCCGACAGGGCAATCCCCGCCGTCGAGACACCAGCCGCCATATCCACTCGGACGCGACCATCGCTGGCCCCGACCATGTGAACGTAGTCCTTACTCCAGGTCAGGATCGACTCAGAGGCACTAATGGCATACGAGGTCGCCCGAGGGATCAAGGCAATAACGTCGTTCTTGTTCGTGGTGCAGGCAACGTACGCGGCATTGACGGTCTTCTTGGCCTTGTCAGGCTCAAGTCCCGTGTTGCCGTCGTCGCCCAACTCGGAGTCAACATAGAAGATCCTGCCCCCAGCGTGAGCCAGTTCACCCAGCCCAATGCCGAGGGGGGTACCCATGATCGAGTGCCCCAGGTTCTTAACAGACATTCAGCCTCCAAAGAAACGGGGGGCCGAAGCCCCCCATCTCCATTCCCTTGTTTCGGTTAGCCCTGGTTCCCGGCAATATGGATGAAGTCCACAACCCCGTCACCGAACATCTGGAACCCAAAGATGTTCAGGCCCATGTTGCCCTCGGCCGGGAAGGACCGATGCTGCTCCTTCCAGAACCACTCGCGGAGGATGTCATCCTTGGCCCCCTGATACAGAACGAACCAGTTGGTGTTCGTAGTCAGGTGCAGGCACGGGATGCGCTTGACCCCCGAGAGGTAGGTCTTCAGGGTGTTCGGGTTGGCAATCGAACCATCCGGCTCAGCCGTGGCGTTCCAAATCTTCTGCACCATCGGCTCGTTGTTCGGGTGGTAGATGAGCGCAATCGGCTCTGCCGTGATCGGCATGCCCGACTGGGTCTTCAGGTTCACCATCCCGTGAGTCACCGCAGCCCAGAAGGTATCGAAATCCAGCGAAGCCTGCGTCAACTCGTTGAGAACCGTGTCGCCCGACTTCAAGGTATGGCTCTGGCAAAGAGCAACACCACTAGAAGCCACCGGGTCAACGTGGTACGCCGTGTTGAACGCATGGTTGAGGAACGCAGCGGCCTGTAGGTCGGCGGTATAACGGAGCGACCGGCCAACGGCCTTGCCAAGCTGGGGCACAAACTTGATGTACCGATCCGACTTGACAAGCTCTTCCGAAAGCTGAGAACCCTTGGTATACTTCGTCTGAGTAATCGAAATCTTACCAAGTTCCTTCAGCCCCTCAACCGAATAGTTGACCAATTCACCCGTCGCCACCGCACCGGTCAGACCGGCATAGGAGATGGTGTCAACAGTGAGCTGATCGGTGTTCTCTTCGGTGTAGATGGAAGGCCAATCCCACGAATACTCCTTGCCATCCGACATGAAGAACTTCTTGAACAGGTTGTTGCCAACATCGTTAGCGAACTGCTTGGTAATCATAGTCATGGCTCAATCCCCCCCTTACGCCGCGACGCTGCCCTGAGGCGTCGGGAACACGAAATACACGCGGCCGTTGACGGTACCGATGGGATCAAGCGGACCAATGATATTAGCCACATGATGATCGTGAGTGGCGGTGTCGATGATCCAACTGCCGCCCGCAGCAGCATCCGTGGTCAACGCGAACGAACAGTTTGCATTACCAGCAAACATGCTCGCCGCAAGGGTGCCGCTGATATAACCCTCGAAGACATCCCCCTGAACAATCGGGAACACCGGGAGGATGGTGTCCGTGGTACCCGTGGCATTAGCTCCAGCAAAACCAAACGGGGCACCGAAATTAGCGTCATGGGCACAGACGGTGATCTTGCCGCTCGCCAGATACACGAGGTCGCCAATCTTGAACGTCTGACCGGCAGCCTCAGGAAGATACATCGGCTCCCGAATCTCTCGTGCGGGAGACGAACGCCTAAAATACTTCGCCATTGTTTACTGCTCCTTTGGGGGTCGGCCCGGCCCTCTCTTGGCAACCTCCGTCTTTGTGACTGAAACCTCTTCGTAAACCGTAGAACCGCCTTCAGAGACAGTCTCGGTTTTCTTCGTCCCCTTGCCGATATGAGTGGCGTAATAGTCCTCGGCCACCTTGTTCCTCAAGGCCGTCTCCTGCTTTCCAAGCTCAATCGGACGGATGCACACGATCTTGTTCTTGTAGGCAAGAGCACCGAACTTGTCATTCATCTCCAAACGGCCAGGGACGTGCTTGTTCCAGTCTTCACGGAGGATGTCCTGAGAGAGAGGAATCCAGCCAACCTCCCTCTTTTGAGGCATGTGATCTTCGATCCAGAACCCGACCTGATAGCCGGGCAGCATCTTCTCAATCGCAAGCCTGATTACGTACATGGGATCGGCCCAGTCAGAACGAATAACCTTGTCCAACTGGGGCCACTGAACGCGCTTAAGTTTCTCTTCGTCAACAAGATACGCCATTACTCCACCTCCGGGTCTTCAATGGTCCACTCGTTCTGCGGGATGCCCCACTTCTTGAAGTACGCCGCCCGCTCGGGGCTGATCGTCTTCGCGTTTCTCTGTGGAGCAGCGGCAGTTGGACCACTCTCGACCTTGCCGCCCTTGAATGAAACAGACTGGGTATTGGGAACTGCCGCGATCCTCTTGACGTACTCAAGAGCAAGGTCTGCGGCATAGGGGTTCTTCAAGGTTTCCTTCGCCATCTGGTCGCCATTTCGTGCGGCCACACGGACGTTCGTGAAGAACTCCTGCATCATGTTGGCAACGGCGGGGTTCTTGTAGGCTTCATCCCGAGAAACCCTGGCAAGCTCTCGCTTCAAGGATTCCTCTGCCTGAGAAATCTCCCGCATTTGCCCTTCTTGATACATCCCAATAAGAGCCTGCTTGATCTGCGTCAGCGGGGCTTCAAGTTCAGCCTTCGCCTCGGCTTTCAAGGATTCCCGGTATCCCTCAGGATCAGCAATCACCGCATCCCAGTCCCATCGTTTCGGAGGGGTTGGGGGCGGCATCCACTGAGGCTGGGGCACGGGTTGCGGCGGTGGAGTCGGCAACGGCTTTTCAAACCACTCGGGGACGACAGGCGTCTCCGGTTCCGTTGGAGTTGCGGTTTCCGCCTTCTCCTCTGGTTTTTCCTCACCGACCTCTACGCTGGTGGGGGTAACTTCCTCTTCCATTCGATCTCCTTACTCTTCGGTTGCTTGGTTCAATACCATCACGATTTCGTCAAACGCCCTGGCCAGGAACGCTTCCTCTCTGAGTCTTGCGCCTTCCTGGGCTGGGTCACTGAGGAGCGCCCGCAGGTGGTTGTCCCGCTGGGCCAGGAGGAAGTCCATTAGGCGGGGCCACTGGGGGTGCGCCCGGAGGGCCGGGAGGCATTCCAGGCCCTCCCTGTCCACCAGAAAGTTGTTGAACTGCTTGCATGAGCTGCATGTTTTGCTGCTTGAGCTGTTCAATGACGCCTCCAAGTTGTTGTGCGGCAGCCATTGTTCCGCCGAACTGAGGGTTGATCTCAGCAGGCAGAGGTACGTTGAACGCCGACAGGAATCTCTTGCCGAACGCATAGTTGACATCAACCGCCTGCCCCAAGATCAAGGCAACCGGACTGCCCTGTTGGGCAGCAGTAACAGCCTGTGTCGCCATCTGAGCGGTCTGGGTGACGAACGGAATCCACTGTTGCATCAACCCGACCATCTCTTGCTTCCTGACCGACTCATTCATGTTGGCCGAGGAAGCCTTGGTTTCGATGATTAGGCCACCGTACAGAATCTCCGGGGTGATATGGATGGCGTCGAGCTGTGGAGCACCATCAACCGTTGGGTAGTAGGGAACCGACCCAGGGTAATGCTCGGAATACAGGAGAAGCCTCTTGTGAAAGACGTTCGCCAAGAACGCCCTCACCATCGCCAAGAACTCGTAAAGCGGCTGCTTCCCCTCCTCAACGAGCATCGTCTGCCCAGAGGCCGTAGGACGTTGGATCTGCTCGATGCCGAAGTTGTAGTCCGTGATCCCAGCAAGCTTTTGCGCGTGCGAGTATAGTTCAGAGGCAACCCCATCCAGGGCAGACATCGCCGCCGGATTCGACAGGTTAATCTGAACATACGAATCAGACGGTTTCGTAGAGAACTGAATGTTCTCGCCTGGGCGAAGTCTGCGCCCCTTGAGTTTCGAGACAACCAGGGGGTCAGAGAACCCGTGGCACGTCGCATTCCCAAGAGCCGCAGCCTCTAACTTCGCAATGAAGATGGCCGAGAGGGCGCGATGATACGGTTCAAGGTCGGCGCAAAGGCCTCCCTCACCAAAGAGCGAGTTGAGTGCCTTCCGGTAATGAAGGAAGGTATACGGGATCGGCTCATCATGGTGGTAGTTCTCGATAACCCGGTACAACGTCCCCTGCTGGTCGCAGTTGATAATCGCGTCGGGCCAGTCGCCATCAAGGCATACGCCGGGGTTAAGATACAACTCGTAATAGACGCCCTTGGGGTCAGGAACAATGCCCTTGGCGTCATTTTCTGCCTTCTCCGCACCCTCATCGGTCGAGGGGGCTTCCGTTCCCACCCACCCCTCGTTCTTGACCCGGTACTTGAACTGGGCCTCGGTCAGACGGAACCGCTCTCCGATCCACGCCGCGGTGTCCGCGGTCACGGCCTCCGAAGGAAAGACACAATCAGGGGTGTGGAGGATTCGGGAGACGATCTTTTCGCCAGATTCAATGGCAATCTCAACTTCCTCATAAGGAAACCGAGGAGATCCATCACCCTGCCACACCTTCGCCCGCTTGTTTCCCGACTCTGAGGAGCTTTTGGCCACGGAATACTTGTAGATTTGAGCATTCCTGACGGCCTGCCGAAGAAAGTCCTCAAGATCGAAGGAATCCGCATCGTAATCAAGGAATTCCTCGGTTTGCTTGGCCTGCTGTACCACTTCCTGCTGGTCAAGGACCGTTTCCCTGGGGGTGCAGATCATCACCTTGTCTTGCTGGAGGATGGTATTGACGATTCGAGGCTCTTGCTGGAAGGCAAGTTCCCTCGTCACGCCAATATCGAAGTCCGGTTGCCATGTTTCAGTCTTGTCGTCCCTCGAAAGACGGCCGGAATACTGCTTTGACCAGATTTCCCAACTCTCTTCGAGGTTCTTTCTCTCTCGGTAACAGCGAGTCAGCTCGTCCGCGATGTACTTTGAGAGTTTCCCCTGCTGTTCTGGCGTGAGGATCAGTTGCTTGACGGGAATTTCCATGCTTAGACCCTCACAATTTTCACCGTTCCGTCGTCCTGTTCAACGAGGGTGATTGGCTTTGGCAACTCAAGTTCGCCACACTCTGGGCAATCCGGACCAGTCAGGTAAACATTAAAGGCTCCGGTGAGTTCGTTCCTAACAATCGCATCGATGAAATGACCACCGGGAACGCGAAGAAGGGAGCCTAGAAGCTCCTCACTATATGTAAGACCTCCCCTGTATTTCATTCCACCCTCTTAAAGACCTCGATCCGGTCAGGCTTGCCGTTCTTGGTCTTGACTTCGATCCGAACAGAAGGGATGAGTTGGCACAAAGCCAATAGACAGGACTGGACTTCTGGGACAAGTTCCCTGAATTTGATGGTACTTTTGACCCCCACGAATACGTCACCCTCAAGGTTCTTGATGATTTCAATGGTTTCAGGACAACCAACGTCAAACCAATCGTCAAGAAACTCGTGCAGCTTCGATCTATCCATACGTCCTCGTTTTCAGGCCATAAACAGCCGGGAAATTGTCTTTCTTCTCGTGTTCGTCCCATGGAATGTCGTCAACCGATTCGTAATCGTTCTTGACGGCCCGCCAGAACTCCGTGTGCATGGCCAGGGAATCAAGTCTGTTAGGGTTCCGGCCAATGACTTGCCCCTTCGAGACGCGGAAATCCGTCAATTCCTTGAGCAATTTGGTCTGATCTCGACGGAAGTAAATCTGGTGGTTGGCGATGAACGGCTGAAGGCGTTCCCTAATCCTCGCCCCCTTCGATTCGTTGCCAGTTCCAATCATCTCGACGTTGAAATAGCACCCCCTGCGTACCATTTCGTCGTTGATCGGAAGAAGAAAGACGCTCTGGAGGGCGGCTCGCTCAATCCCAACCCGGTGAGGCTTCCAGTGTTCGTACAAGTCGAAGATTTTGGCGATCAACCCGGCAGGGAGAATCCTCTGTCCCCATTCCTCAAGGACAAAGATTAGTGCCCTCTGTTGGTCAAAGCCAACGACCGTAATGGCCGCTTCGTCAGAATTGGCCGATCCACCACCCGCCGGGTCCACACAAAGGGTTCGGTAGAGAGATTCGAGTCGGATTTCCATTAGTTAGGATCTCCGATCACCACCCCGCCCGCGGGGTCTTTGCCTGACTTACCCAGAACCAAGTCCCCTTGCCAGCCATAGAAGCGGAAGTCGTCGGACTTGAAAGGAATCATGTCCTCTTCAACCGGAAGGTTCTCGTACTGATGCGAGAACTCAAAGGGCGTCATGTCCTCGGTCTTGATGGTCTGCAACGCCTCTAAACTGAACTCTTCTGGCCAAAGAGGAGAGCCGTCCGCCTCAGGATGGGCGTATCCGACCGACTCCATGAAGTCGTGGTAGCGCTTGTCAACGTAGCATCCGAGAACGACCTTCTTGTAAGAGGGCTTGGAGAAAAGTTTCTCGTAGAACCCGCCCGGCCACCAAGTCCCAATGATGAGTCCGTCGTCGTCCTGGGGCTTGACAAACAAAGGAGCCATCCGGTCGATGAAGCGGATGGCTGACTCCATTTCAGCAGGGCTGTCCGCTGCGGAAGGACCAACTCCGTCGTCCACCTTGATGCAGGTGAAGTGGCCTCCAACGATGGTTGATCCGATCCCTCGGGCGGTAATCGTCGCCTCGGCATAGTTCCCCTTTCTGACAACCGTCAACTCCTGCTTGTTCCAGGGAACGAAATGCGGGTCGGGGACTAACTCGGGGAAGAAATGCTTGAAACGATCCCCGAGGATAACCGACTGGACAATGGCCAGAGTCTTCTGAGCCAAGTCAGCAGACGCATGAACAAACAACGTCCTCGATTCAGGGTTGTTGATGATCCTATGGACCGACTCCGCAACCCCGAAGAGCGATGTCTTCAGGTGCCCACGGGGAGTCATAATCAGGAAGCGATGATCCCCCGCCTTCCGCGCCCTCTCGTACCAATAACACAGGGGTCCATGCAACTTCGGGGAGAGCTTGTCAAACTGACAGAGGAACCTTCCCGTAGTGAAAAGGCTTGATTTACATGCCTTTACCACCTTGTCGTGGTTCCAGCCCTTTTCCTTGCAACTTTGGCATGCCATTAGTCTTCCAGCAATTCAACTTCTTCAGCATCAATGAATTCCTCGTAAGACTCCGCTTCCTTCGGGTCTATCGAGAACCCCGCCCCGGTTTGTTCATCGAATCCGGAACGCTTCAGAATCGCCTCGGCGGCTTTCACTTTCACCCCTGCTGCCGTATCGGCCCCTTTCATAACGTCACCGAGGGTATCGACGGCTGACGGCATGAGCCTGTTCAGCTTGTCCTGAGCACGAATAAGAGACGCAACCTGGCTCTGCTTGATCCGCTTCTGGAGGGCGGCAATCTCCTCCAAGTAGATGTTCTTGTATCGGTACTTGATCCGACCCAGTTTCTCAGCAGTCAGGCCAGGGAAATCAGGAAGCAGCTTCTCCGCAACAACCGAAAGCGGCCAGTCCTCCATGATCTCCAACTGAACAACCGCAGCCAGGAGAGGACGCCGCTTCTCCTCCAACTCCATCCGCCGCCTTGCCGCCGCCTTGGCGCGGTTCCTTTCAGCCTTGGCAAGAATGGCCTTCTGCTCCGAACTCAGGGTCTTCCCGTCCTTCTTGTTCAGAAGAGCCAGGAAGAGCGGGTTGGAATAGTCATTAGGCACAGCAACTCCAATCTCGGTTACTCATACGGTGGAGAAGTGAAACTAAGTTGATTAGAATGGCATATATACTAAAACGGAATATATCGAGGAGAGGGCCGAATCTTCCTATCGTCAGCCTTCGCCGTCGTGCCGGGCTTTTATCATGCTTCCTGGTACGGCTGTTTCCCTCTTTCCTCTTGCATAATGCAGCCCCAGAGCTTCTAGAATCCTAAGGTAAGGGTAAGACACCACCCATGCCCAGAAAGCCCAGCAGAAGGGCAAATAGAGGGGGTTACGGGGTAATCTGGACCAGAGGTGAAAAGGTTGCGCGTATTGGGAGGAAGGAATAACGTAGTTCGTGACGACGCCGGGGGAAAACGGGGGCCGGGCCTTCCGGGCGAGCGCCTATCTCCCGCCCCTAACCCCCGCTCCTAACCCCTGTCCGTGACTCTCAATCACGTACCCTATTGATCGTAAGCACAATAGCATCATCATCTTAGCGCGCACGATCGCGCGCGACTGACAGTCGAAGGTGTAAGTCGGGCGATGCTGGGCGACTGAATGGATCACGACGTGGGGATAGTGAGGTTTGGGTGATGCAAG
>JAEHJW020007424.1_pt1 | contig 31997 bp, 49 predicted proteins | sample 9271431 | NCBI WGS metagenome assembly JAEHJW02 | reverse complement strand
CCTTCATGGATCAGTTGTTCAGCAAGGACGACGCCAAGATCCGGGCCGCTTTCGAGTCGCACGAGGCGTGGGGGAATCCTCTCCAACAGACCTCTTCCCAGGACGGGATGGCTGTCCCTCCTGGTGATGATCCTGGTTGGCCGGAGGAATAGGCCGTGACGCGTGCATCACGCAATCTCTCGGCAATCTTCGCGGAGGTGCGGTCGGGGCTCTCTCCCGACCGCTCCTACAGCTTCGTGGATCTCTTGAGCCTCTGCCGGCGCCGAGATCCTCATTTCGGCTACTCCACCCTCCATGACATCCTCCACACCGCCGAGCGCGCTGGTGAGATCCTCCACCTGCGCCGCAATTCCTACGCTGTGCCGGATGGTCAGGGCGGTGTGGCTACCTCCCTCATCGATATCCCACACGAATCTGCCGACCCCACGCGCTTGCTCCTCATCGAGCAGGGCATCTCGGTGGTGCAGCAGCAGCAGGCCCTCATGGACCAGAAGATCGACCACCTGCTGGTCCTTCTCCGCGGTCTGCAGGGCGGAGGTCAACTATGATCGAGCCCTGGATGAATCTGGCGGCCCTCCGGCGCTTCTTCGCCCGGATGAAGGGCCTTCCCCTTGTGGATGGGCGCAAGGAGCCGATGGTGGGCATCCCCTACATCGTCTCCGCCACCAAGAAGGGGCTTCCGTTCCACCGGGATCCCGTCACGGGACGGCGCTACTGGCTCATGTCCGAGGTTAGCGCCTTCCTGGAGCGGAACAACGCCGAGACCACCAATGCTCCCCTGCGGAGGAGGAAGGCGTCGTGATTTCCCTGCTTCGTAGCGCCTGGCGCCGCCTACGCGCCCTGCTTGGGCTTCGCCCCCCCTTCTGCCCGGAGGAGGATCCCAATCGCCCTTCCTGGGCCCGGGAGGCGTGGAAACGCGCCCAGCGGCGTGGGTATCGGTCAGACGGTGCCAAATGAGTGGCGTCTTGGGTTCCCCCTATGTGCTCAAGGCTTCTGGTGAGTGGGAAGATTTCTATGGTTCCCGGAGCCAATGTCAGGTGTCCCACAACGCCGAGACGGGCTCGGTGGCCATCTCTATCCGATGCCGTGGCGAGGAAGAGGTGCTCGTCTTAGAGCCTTCCTGTTCTGCCGACCGCGAGGCTGTTGCCTTGTTGTTAATGCGGGCCGCCGACTTGCTTTTACGGGGTGCCTGATGGCGCAGCTGTGGTTTAAATTCTGGTCCAAGGATTACCTCGCAGACGCCAAAATCGCCATGCTCTCGTACGAGCGGCGGGGCATCCTCCAAACCCTCTGGGCCTATGCCTGGGAGGAGGGAAGCATTCCGTCTGATCCCGAGCTGCTTGGCGGCCTCCTTCGGATTGATGCGAACGCAATGCGAACGCATTGCGATTGGATTGCGACCTTCTTCGTAAAGCACCCGTCTGACCCAACTCGCCTTGTTTCACCCCGGTTGGAACTTGAGCGTGTTGATGTAGATTTACGTGGAGCCAAGGCTCGCGAATCAGCCAAGAAGCGGTGGGACAAGCATTTAGACTCTATGCGTTCGCATAGCGAAGGCAATGCGAAGGCAATGCGAAGGCAATGCGTTTCCCATGCTAGTCAGAGTCAGAGTACAGAAAGTACTAACCCCCCTACCCCCCTTGCAGGGGGGAGGAAGCCGAAGGGGCGGTCTTATGGGTTGACCCTCACGAGCATGGCTGAGGATGTCCGGGGCCAGTTCCTTCGCGCTTGGGGTGCTTGGCCCACCCAGGCGTGGCACAGCGACCAGAAGGTCTGGGGTCGACGTAGGACCAACCAGGAGGGGGCCGCCAAGAGGTTCCAGGAGATTCTGGAGCACAACACCGTCGCGACTCCCCGTGGACCGAAGCTCACGGCTGTCGATCTGGCCGATGTCGCCCTGTTCTTTGTGGGCGCCCGGCAGAGGCATGCCGAGCGGACTTCCACCCATCTGAATGTGCCCACCATCGAGAACTTCTTCTCGACGGTGGAGCGGGACAAGGCCAACCCATGGCAGAACGCAGCGGCTGCTTGGATCCAATCCGGCTGCCCTCCCATGGGTGCGTCTGACGCGCAGCCCCCGCTCCCGGGGGCCGTGAATGGCTAACCGTATCCCCGACCGTCTCCCCGAGGATCTCGAGGCGGAGCGTTCCTTCCTGGCCACCTGCTGCGCGCCGGGTGCGGAGGCTCTAGCCGCGGAGGCCGTGGTGGGCATGTCCCCCTCGGACTTCGTCCACCCATCCCATCAGGCCGTGTTTTCCGCCTTGATCCAGCTGCTTTCCCGGGGGGACGAGATCCATGCCCTCTCACTGAAGATCGCCCTCGAGGAGGCTGGATCCCTCGGCCGCGTGGGTGGATTCCCTGGCCTTGTTGACCTCCTGGCTGCGGAGGATGTCGGGCGCCCCCAGGCCCTCGCTGCCCACCTGCTCGAGAAGGCCCGCTTGCGTCGGCTCGTCCATGTCGGCGCCAGCCTCATGCGCTCCGCCGCATCCGAAGAGGCAGCCTCTGCGGAGTTGATCTCCGGAACGTCGGCCGTCCTGGCTGGGTTGGCCCAGGGCGCCCATCGGAAGGGCCTCGTCCCAGTGGCCGATCTGGACGAACGGACCTGGGCCCGTATCGAGGATGTGCGAGAGGGGCGTCGTTCTGCTGGGGTTCCAACTGGTTTCGGGCGTCTAGACTGGCTCCTTGGTGGCGGCTTCCAGCCTGGGCAGGTGGTGGTCCTGGCCGCCCGACCCGGCGTCGGGAAATCCACCCTGCTGGTGCAATGGCTCCGCCACATCGCCTCCCACCATGGCCCCGCTGCCCTCTTCGCCCTTGAGATGGCCGACGAGGAGATCTGGACGAGGGCCATTGGCTCCGAGGCGAGTGTCCCTAGCGGGCTCATCTTGTCTGGGCGCCTCGACCATTCTGCGGTGCAGCGTTTGGTGTCCGCCCGTGAGCGCCTGCGTGGGCTGCCCCTCTCGATCTGCGATCAGGCCAGCATTACCATCCCCGAGATACGGGCCCTTTCTTCATCGGCGCTCACCCGTGGCGGACTCTCGGTGGTCGGGATCGACTACCTGCAGCTGCTGAGTAGTGCCGCCGGCAGCCGCGGAGCCAAGCAGAACGAGGCCACCCGAATCGGGGAGATCTCCCGGGACGTCAAGCTCATGGCCAAGGATCTCGGCCTGCCCGTGGTTCTGCTCTCCCAGCTCAACCGCGAGGTGGAGCACCGTTCCGGCGGTCGCCCTCAGCTTTCCGACCTCCGGGATTCCGGGGCCGTGGAGCAGGATGCCGACGTCGTGGTGTTCGTGCATCGGCGCGGGGATGGAGAAGACGCCTCCTTCGAGTTGGTCATCGCCAAGAACCGCAACGGCCCGACGGGGATCGTTCCCCTTGTGGCCGACCTGAAATTCTTCCGCTTCCTGGAAATGTCCAGGGAGACGGACCCTTCCTCCCCTTCTGCTGGTAGGCGCTCCGACGCCTTCGGCGACGATCTCTGAGGTTCCCGAAATGACCTTCCTGTCTGGCAAGACCACCAGCTACACCCGTTGGATCTCTGACCTTCCCGACCTTTCCCATGCTCTGGACGGCCTGCTGGGTGAGATCGGTTTCCGGGCCCTTGTCGAGGACGAGGCTCGTCTCGAGGCCATGGGCACCTGCTCCTGGCGCTCCCTCCTGGATGGCCCGGTCGACCGGGGCTATCTGGATGGCGACCCGGACCTCTACGCCGTGGGCCTCCGGCGGGACACCAAGCGGGCCCCTGGGCAGCTGGTGAAGGCCGAGACCGCCCGTGCCGTGGCTGACTACCTGCAGACCTGTGGCGGGAAGCCCTCCAAGAAGCGCATCCGTGAGATCGGCGCCGAGGTCCGCTTCGAGTTGAACCAGCAGGCCAATCCGAAGCCCACGCACGGCATCGCCGTGGTGGACGTCCCGCGCGGCCTGGTCCTGCTCGATGGCCCTGGTGGCATCCATGGCTGGCTGATCAGCGCGCTCCGCATGCGCCCGTTGTACGAGGAGGCGCCCCCGCGTTTCCTCGAATGGCTCATCTGGTCCGGGCTCCATGAGGACCACCCCATGGGGCATGCCCACTGTTGGCCACTCCGGCAGGTGGTGTTCCGCAATGCCGACGGCGAGGGGTTCTCGCTCCAGGGGGAATCCAGCGAGGGCCTCGAGGAAGTGCTCGAGAAGGCCATGGCCAACGGGCAGCGGGTGCAGTCGGCCCGGTTCACCTTGGTCGCCGGCGAGGACACCTGCTCCCTCACGCTGAATCGGGCGTGGTTGAAGGTGGGCTCCCTGGAGTTCCCGGAGGATCGTGGCGCCACTGGCGACCTGGAGGCGCGGCTGCTGGATCGCATGGATGCCATCCGGGGCGTGGAGCGCGCCATCGGGGATCTGGTCCTGGAGTTCCTGGGGTTGATGGAGGCCCGGGGCCTCGCCGGCCTCCCGGCCGAGTTCGTGGCGCTCCTTCCAGATTCCGAGGTTCAGGTTGCCCCAGAGGTTGCCAATGGCTAGGGGGGGCGGCGTTGCCCATGTGAGCCTGCACGACCGGGACATCGTCTGTTTCCACTGTGGTGCGCGGGACAGGGTGATCCATGACGACCAGCGCCAAGGCATACCCATCAACTCGCCTGCCTGGGCTGGATTCATCGCGCACGGGATTGCTTTTGAGAAGGCCCACGCCCACTGCCTGGAGACCGAGAGCAGCCCTACCTTGAAGCTCGAGACCTCTCCCGGGGAATGGGAGCGCGGCCTTTTCGTGGGCTCGTCCTCTGGGACCATCTTCGCGGTGCTCCAGGGGCATCCTCCCCTCGGATTTGCGCGGGATCGGCTGGGGGCTCTCCCGCAAGATCCCGCCGACTTCCATCGGTGCCACCGCCTGCTCCTTGTGGTTCCTGCCTGGCGCTCCCGGCTCGGAGAGGTGGCGGCCAAGTATCCACGCTGGGCTCCCCTCGTGGCGGCCTGGGACGAGTTGACGGCGATGCTCCAGCGGCGGGATCCGGGGATGTACGACCGGATGCAGGCGCTAATCGGGGAGGGTGCCTGATGGCCCAGGACACGAAAATAGCTTGGTGCGACCACACGGTGAACTTCTGGTGGGGCTGCACGAAGGTGAGCCCGGCCTGCGCGAACTGCTACGCCGAGCGCCAGGATGCCCACTTCCACCCCGGTATTCCTTGGAAGGAGCGGTTCCAAGGCGAGAAGGCTGGATCCTCTCATTGGGGCCCGGACGCCCCGCGCCTGCTCCGTGTGGATGCCGCCCGCCGGGAGGCCCTGCGCTATGAGCGCCGCGCTGTGGCCGAGGGTCGGCGGTTCCGGGTGTTCACCAACAGCATGAGCGACTTCTTCGAGGACCGACGAGACCTGGATGGGGCCCGCCTCGAGGCCCTGGACGTGATCCGGCAGACGCCGCACCTGGACTGGCTCCTCTTGACCAAGCGGCCCGAGAAGATCCGGGATCTACTCCGGAACGCGATGGCCGATGCCATGGATGCCGGTCGGGAGGATCTGGCTACCTGGATCGACGCCTGGGACTTCGGGCGCCCCGCCCCAGCCAATGTCTGGCTGGGGACCACCGTGGAGGACCAGGAGCGTGCAGATCAACGGATCCCGGCCCTGCTCCAGGTGCCTGCGGCCGTGCGGTTCCTCTCTTGCGAGCCCCTGCTCGGGCCGGTGGACCTGGGCCAGGTGCCCAACCGGTTCGGGGAGGCGGAGGGCCAGGACTTCATCCACGCCCTCAAGGGGTTCGCCTGGACCGCCACCGGCGAGGACTACGTGGATACCTGCAACATCGCGGCCCGCATTGACTGGGTGATCGCCGGCGGGGAGTCTGGCCCCCACGCACGTCCCATGCACCCGGACTGGGCCCGGGGCCTGCGCGACCAGTGCGCCGAGGCCGGCGTGCCCTTCCTGTTCAAGCAGTGGGGGGAGTGGAAGGCTGAAGGCTTCCTGCCTCATGGTGTTGGAACGCCAGGCTATGAAGGCACGGGCGCCTTCACCAAGGTGGGCAAGGCCCGCGCCGGCCGCCTCCTCGATGGCGTGGAGCACAACGGCTACCCGGAGGTGGCCCTTGGGTGACGCCGATCATCCCTACCTCTGGCGCTGGGACCGCTCCCGCTACAAGGCATCCTGGCTCTGCCTTCGGCCGAGCGAGGATGACGTCCAGGCCGCCTGCCTGTCCAAGCTCTCGTTCTTGGGGATCCCGGCCATGCCCGTGGACGCCGGCGCGAAGCTGCTTCGGGGGAGGGCCTACGGGGCCCTCCGCCGGGCGGGGGCCTCGACCGCTTGCCTCAAGGGGCAGACGGGGGCCGGGTTCGCGGGCCTGGCTGACATCATCGGCGTCATCCCTCGCTCGGTTCACCGCCTGGACTTCCCCTGGGGCATCCCCTTGTTCCTTGAGGTCAAGGCCCCGGAGCACCTGGAGCCTTCCCCGGGTGGGGGGTTCCGGCAGGTGGAGGCAGCTGGGAAGCCCTCTGCCCAGCAGCTTGGGTTCCTGGACGCCATGCATGGCGCAGGTGCCTGCGTCGGGTTGATCTGGTCCGTGGATGATCTCCAGGAGGTGCTTCCGTGAAGCTCGTCTACGTTGCCGGCCCGCTGACCCACCCTGTGCCCGAGGTCATGGAGCTTCGCCGGGAGCGGGCCCTCGCCTTCGGTCGGCACATCGAGAGCCTTGGGCCATATGTCGCCTTCGTGCCTCACGCGCACATTCTGGAGCCCCGCGGTGCCACCCCCGAGGAGGTCTGGAGGGTGGCGATGCGGAAGTGCCTCGCCAATTTGCGGCGATGCGACTTCCTCGTGCCCATCCCGGGCTGGGAGGAGAGCCGCGGGGCCCGGGTCGAGGTGTGGTTGTGCCGCCGGCGGTCGGGTTTCCCACCCGTGGTGCAGGTGGAGGATCTCCGTGCCGCGGGTTGACCGGACAAGCCTCACTCTTCAGGCCCATGCCCAGCTGGGCCTCCGGTGCTGCAGGAAGTGCGGTGCGCCCGCGGGCATGCGGGTGGTCAGGATCTGGGCCCAGCCCACCCTCTGGTCGCTCGACACTGACCTCCACCTGGAGCACCCCGATGTCTACCGCTGGCCCTCGAAGGTGATCATCGAGAAGGACTCTGATGGGATCTGCAGGTGGTGCTCCCAGCCCCGGGGAGCCAGTTCTGATCTTTCCCGGGTGCAGGCCCGGCTTGCTCGGGAGGCCGCGCGTGGCCAGGAGTAACCATCGTGAGGCCAGTGCTCGAGCAGGCGAGATCTTCGCCGGGCGGTCCAGCTTCCGGCAGGGCCTTCCGGTGACCGCGTGCCCCCACAAGGAGGGGACACTCCATTCGGATTGGTGGCGCGAGGGTTGGCGCCTTGAGTCGGAGTTGGTGCAGTTGTCCCGATCACCGGCGCAGGTTGGGGGTTGACACGCTCAATGCTCGTGGTTAGGTGCCCGGTCGCTGGGATTCGCCGTTGGACATTGACCAGAGCATCTACGTATGTTTGGGGCGCCTCGTGGACGTCATTGAGGACGTCACGGGGCAGCGCCCCGACCAGCATGTGCTCCTGGATGCCATAGCGCGGCGGGCTGCCCAGTCGAAAACCAAGCGGTTCATTTTCTTGAGCCGGGCCCATGTGCTGCACATTGCGTCCTCCCATGCCAACCGGGTTCTGGCGAACCGAGTTGCGCGCTGGACCTTGCGGGCGATGGGGCCCGACACCCCACTCCTCTACAGCTATCCCATTTTCCGCGAGATGGCCCTGGCCCGTGGCCTCAAACCGTGGAGCTTTGGCCTCTTCCGCCGCCATGCCTGGGGTTATGCGTCCCGGGCCAAGGGGAACGACCTTGCCTGTTAAACGTGATCGCAAGCGAAGCTATCATCCGTGCTCCCACCCCGGTTGCACGGCAATGGTCAGCCCTCAACCAACCACTTGCCGGCCGCATTGTGTTCCCAAGAAACGCGCCACCCTAGATCCGATTGTCCGATTCTGGCGGCATGTGGAAAAGGGGGATGATGCTTCTTGTTGGAATTGGACTGGGTCTAGGAATCGACTTGGTTATGGGGGATTCCGGCCCTCTCGTGAACGGCTGGTTCCTGCGTATAGGTTCTCGTTCGAGTTGGTTCATGGACCAATTCCCGTTGGGCTGCATGTCGACCACCTTTGCCACAACCCGTCCTGCGTGAATCCCGCCCACCTGCGGTTGGCGACACGTTCACAGAATCTCCAGAACATGGTTCGGCCATCGACCAACACCAGTGGGCTCAAGGGCGCGTTCTGGGTTGCCAATCGTGGGAAGTGGATGTCCCAAATCAAGTGCAACGGGAAGCTTGTCTACCTTGGCTATTTCGCCACAGCCGAGGATGCACATGCCGCCTACTGTCGCGCTGCGGATCGTCTGCATGGCGAGTTTGCCAATCATGGGGAGGTGGCCCATGGCCAAAGTTAAGACCGTTGAATCTGGGCCTTCTCTCAAACTCCCCGAGGTCGTGCAGCTTCGTGTGCGGGATCTACGTCCTTGGGCTGGGAATCCGCGTGAGCATTCTGCCGAGCAGCTTCGGATTATTCAGAAGTCCATCGCACACCATGGTCTTGTGGCGCTCCCCGTGGTGCAGAAGGGGACCAACCGCCTCCTCGCCGGGCACGGCCGCCTGCAGGCACTCCTGGATGCCGGGCATGGCGACTCCCTCATCCCCGTCATCGTGGCGGACTTGGACGAGCAGGATGCCACGGCTTACACAGTGGTTGACAATCGGACTGTGGATCTCAGCAGCTGGTCACTCACCTCCCTGCAGGAGATCTTGGCCGGCCTGGACAACGGCTCTTTCGACCTCGAAGCCACCGGCTTCACCCTGGAGGCCATCGAGGATCTGTTCGGTGCCCTCCCGGGCGGCGGTGCGACCGATCCCAAGGCGGATCCCGACGCCGCACCCCCCTGCCCAGAGACCCCTGAGACCGTGCCGGGCGAGATCCTGCTCCTTGGGCCCCACCGCCTGATCTGTGGCGACAGCACGGATCCATTCGTCTGGAGGGCCCTCCTTGCCGGGGAGGAGCCTGATCTGGTGCTCACTGATCCACCCTACGGCATGGACTACTCGTCCAACGCCAAGGGCACCGCGGGCGGCAAGATCAAGAACGACGCCCTGGACCGGGCCAACCTCGAGGAGTTGCTCATCCGGGCCTTCGCCTGCATCCGGGCTGCCTCCAAGAAGCAGGCCGCGTGGTACGTGTGGCACTCCTACCACCGGCAGCGGGAGTTTCAGAACGCCCTGGAGGCCGCGGGCCTGCGGGTCAAGTCCCAGATCATCTGGGTCAAGCCCTCCGCGGGGCTTGGGATGGACGAGTTCCGCCGGCGCCACGAGAACGCCTTCCTGGCCGACAACCCTGATGGTGGTGCGCCTGTGGACGTCCTGCAGCGCGGGCTCGTGGTGGAGGACCACATTCAGGGGGCCTACGCGACTGATCCCGAGGCCAAGCCGACCTGGAAGGGCGGCCGCACCCAGACGACCGTCTGGGAGGTAGGTCGAGATTCCTCCAAATCGCTTCAGCACCCAACGCAAAAACCAGTAAGCCTTTTAGATAAAGCAATAAAACTGTCATCGGTGCCTGGAGACCTTGTGGCGGATGGCTTCGGGGGGTCTGGATCCACCCTTGTGGCCTGTCATCTTGCCCGGCGGCGCGCGGCCCTGGTGGAGCTTGACCCCAAGTTCTGCGATGTGATCGCGCTGCGCTGGGAGGCCCTGACGGGGCAGCCGGCCATCCGGGTGAAGCCCGGGAAGGGGGCCTGATGCGTCCTGGTGTGCTCATCCTGAATCTGCTCCTGGCCTTCGCCTTTGGATGGTGGGTGGGCTTCTACCACGGCCGAGATTTCCGTCATAGGTGGCGGGGGTGAGCACCTTGATAGCCTTCCTCCTCCCGATTTTCGGCTTGGTGGTCCTGGCCGCATTCCTTTTCGGCGTGCATCTGGGGCACCGTGGATCGCGCCTCCCGGGGGGCCCTCGTTGATCCGCCCTGATGTGCCCCTTCAGCTTGAGCCAGTGGCCCAGGCCCAGCGCGACCTCCTCTTGATGGGGGAGGTCGTGCGGGCCCTCCTCATCCGGCTGGGGGGCGAGGCCGCCATCACTGGGGACGACCTCTTTGTGGCCCGGCAGTGTGGCCTGCAGGCCGTGCCCCTCCAAGACGGTGGCTTGGCCATGCGCCTCGTCATGCCGACGGTCATCCCGCCCGGCCCTCAGATCGTGATCCCATGAACCACCAAGACCTCTCCCCTGCTCTCCGGCGTGTCCTAGATGCTGGCCTCGTCCAGTGCAAGGCGTTCGGGCGCGCCGTTCTCACCCGGGAGGTTGCAGAGGTCTACGGGGGGGCGCCCTCGACGGTCCACCGGCACATCCAGACCCTCATCCTCGTGGGCGTGGCGAAAAAATCCGAGAGGGGCCCTGGGTATCTTTTCCGGCGCCCTGTGCCGGAAACGTCCGCCCGGCTCATGGCCGTTTGCAAGCGGCACGGCCTCTCTGAGCAGGTGACGACCGAAATTATCCGTGCCGGGGGTGAGTGGTGAGGCGCCGACGTCCCCTCCTCCAGCGGACTCCCCTCCGTTCCCGGTCCACCCTCCGGCGCTCCCGGCCCGGGCGCTCCCCGCGGCCGAGGGCCCGGCGCCCCGCCCACACCCAGGCGGAGGACGCCCACCTGCTGGCCGTGGCCGAGCTTGGATGTCTGGCCTGCCTCCTGGATGGGTGGGATGGCACGCCCGCGGAGATCCACCACTCACGCCTGCGTCCCGATGGGCAGACCTACGGGACCAGCGCCCGGGCCAGCCACTTCGAGGTGATCCCCTTGTGTCCCGCCCATCACCGCGGCGGCAAGCCTGGGGTGCTCTCTAGGCACTTGCACGAGGCTGACTTCGTTGCCCGGTATGGGGACGATCTGCACCTGCTCGAGCTGGTCCGCCGGCTCCTATCTGTGGAGGACTGATGCCCCGCCCCTTCCATCTCACCCGCATTGCATCCCTCATTGTGGCTGGAGCCACCGTGGTTTCGAACGGGGCCCCCACCCTCCAGGAGCAGGTGCGCTATGCCGTCACTGCCTGCCGGATGGATGATCCGCTCACGGGCGCGAGCACGGTCGCCTTCGATGTGAGGGTGGCGCCACCCGAGGCCACCACCATCTCCACTGCCCGGCAACTTGCCGCGGCCGTGCTCCCATGACCTTCAGCGAGGCCCTCGAGGCCATCCGGGCCGGGAGATCCTTGCGGAGGCAGGGGTGGAGTGCTGGGCGTCGTGTCTACCTGGCGCCCCCTCCCCTGATTCACATGGGAGGCCGTGTAGTGCTCCCTCCTCCCATCCTTGAGGTGAGCAACCCCGACCAGCCGTGGGGCTCCCCCTGGCACGCCACCAGCCCCGATCTTCTCGCCACAGATTGGGAGGAAGTTGCATGAGCGAATTGCGCGATTCCTTCTTTGCTGCCGCCGCCCTGCGGGATTTATCCGGTGATCAACTCTACCGACTGGTTCAGGCGTGGGCGGCCCGTCGCTCCCCAGGCCAATCCGTGTTTAGTTCCAGCCTCTTTAGCTTCCCGGACGGATGGTGGACGCCCTTCATGGGCGGCGTCTGGCTCCGATCTGAGCGCATTCCAACCTGGAAGGTGCCCGATGCCCCCTGCTGAATGTCCTCCCATCTGTCCCACCGGGCTCCGGCTTCGCCTTCGGACGGCGCAGCTGACCCACCTGCGCGGGAAGGCGCAGAGCGTGATCCATGGGCTCGAGACCGGGTTCTTGAGCCCCGAGTTGTCCGCCCGGGTGCTCCTCCGGGCGCTTGACGAGGTTGAGGCCATGGGGTCTGGCGAGCGCGACCTCACCACACAGACGGACTGGCGTGGATGAAGAAGGCTGCTCCGAAGCGGGCCCGGAAGACCGCCAAGCCATCCTCGGAGGCTCCGGAAAAATCCAGACTCCCGCAGTTGCTGGAAAAATCCACCAAACGCCCGGTTGGCCGTCCCCGCCTCCCCCCAGAAGTCCGCGCTGCTCGCGCTCTTGCAAGGCAATCCAAGGAAGTTGAGAAACGGCGCGCAAGTGATGCAATGATTGCGGCACGCTTGCGTTATGTGCAGGGATTCACCTCTCTGGACGCTCCCGATGGGGCGCTTCCGCGCTTCGAGTCTCTGCGCGAGGTGGCCGAAGCCAGCGGGATTCCTGTGCGGACCCTTGAGGAGCGATCCCGGCTGGAGGGCTGGGGTGATCAGCGGCTGGAGTTCCAGGCCGGCGTGATCGAGCGGTCGAAGTTGTTGGCCACCCGGAAGCTCGGGCTTCAGCAGGCGGCCGTGCGGGAGGAGATCCACGCGGGGGCCCGTCTCGGGGTGCGGAAGGTCATCGACAAGCTCCGGGAGGATCACGTCGACATGCTGGACCTCCACCGGGCGCTGGCGACCTTCGACCGGGGGTTGCGGGTGACCGAGCGGGCCGTGAACCCCGACCTCGACAAGGAGGTGGTTGCGGCGGCCGGGTCTACTCGCTGGGTGCTGCTGCGGGAGGGCCTGCCTCCAGATAGCGATTCCGGGGTGATCGACGTCATTCCCGAGGAGGACATTGATGGCTGACCTGGGCCCCCAGTTTGACCTGCTGCCGGTCCCTCCCCCCTCGGGGCGCCCCGAATCGCTGTGGTGGTCGCAGGTGGTGGCCCACGCTGCGGCCCTGGATGCCTTCTACCGCCGGGTGCAGGAGATCCACCGCCTGTCCCAGACCCTGGGTTCGATCAGGGAGGGAAGCCAGCGGGCGCTGGGTGCGCTCTGTGGCCCCCCCTACGCTCGGCTGGCTGCTGCGATTGGGGTGGACGGGGGCGAGGCCGTCCCGATGGCCCTGGGCTCCGAGATCGCTTGGTGGCTGCAGGTGGGGCGGGCCTCCTTGTATCTGGCCGGCGTCCTGGGGCTGCAGGAGCCAGAGCACCCAGATGCTGCGGTGGCCTGCGACATTCACCGGAAGGTCCGCATGGCGCTCTACCTCATGGTGCCGGATGGCTCATCCCAGGATCTCGTCCGGGGATTGTCCCTCGATGACGATGCCGCCCGCAGCATTGCCGCACGGCAGCTTGAGGTGGAAAGGGGCGGATGCGTGCTCTAGATGCCTTCCCCTCCCCGTCCAGTCGGGAGGAGGCCATTGCCGCGCAGCGCCGGCTCCTGGACCCCTTGACGGCGCTCTCGGAGGATGACCAGGTCCGGGCCGTGGGCCACAGCCTACTCCTGTTCTGTGCCCAGGCCCTCCAGGTGCGGGTGAAGGACGGCGGCGCCCTCTGGCCATTCGTCCTTAATCCCATCCAGCGGCGCTACCGGACCAGCTTGAGGAAGCGCCATCTGCAGGATCCCCGTCGGGGGCCCGATCGATTCCGCGGGATCCGGGATCTGATCGTCAAGCCACGCCAGTTGGGGTTCTCGACATTCATCGCGTCACTGTTCTTTGACGACGGCCTCCTCAACCCCGGGCGCGTTTCGGTGATTCTGGCCCATGACCGCGACATTGCCGAGATCCTGCTGGAGACCTACCGCCTGTTCTGGGATCACTTGCCGCCCTCCCTCAAGGCCGGCCTGCAGCTGTCATCGGATACGAAGTATGAATTTGAGATCGTGTTTCCTGGAGACCAGACCCTCAATCCGCCCTCCAAGTTCGTGATCGACACCGAGGCTGGGCACCCGTGGCGCGGAGGCGTCATCCACAACCTGCACGCATGTCTCGGGCCCGATACCCTTGTCATCGGCAAGGACGGGTTCGTGTTCCCTATCGCTTCCCCGCCCGCAATGGTTAGGGATGGATGTGGATCTATGATCTCTGTCCAGAGTGTGGCCGAGACGCCTCACGTCGGAGAGGCCGCGCTCCGTGTCACAACCTTTGGTAATGCGCCGTTCCCCCTGACTCTCACGCGGGACCATCGGGTTCTCACCCGGGAGTTCAAGACCGGGAAGCCCGTCTGGAAGCGTGCGGACGAATTGACGAAGGGGGATTACATTGGATTCCCCATCACCAAGATGGGGGAGTGCAGGTCCAAGGTGCTTGATGTCCCGCACCGGAAGAACTGCATTCATGTTCCTGCGACGGTGGACGCTGATCGTGGGCTTGGTGCGCTGATCGGCTGGTATCTGGCCGAGGGTTGGGCCTTCCGGAATGGCGACCTCCTGTCTGGGATTGGGCTTGCCATCCACCGAGACGAGACTGCCCAGGTAATGGCTGTGGTGCAGCCGTATGTTGATGCCGGATTCTTCACAAGCGTTCGTGTGACTGACCGCGCCAACAGTTGGACGACCCATATCACGCTCCACGGGGGATCTTTCGCCGATCTTGTTGTTGGTCTGGTTGGCGAGACCGACTCGAAGCGGATCCCCGATGCCTTCTTTAAGTATCCTCGCCCCTTCCTAGAGGGGCTCCTCACGGGGTTGATTGAGGGTGATGGTTCGTTTGTTGATCCCAGCAGGGTGTCGTTCTGCACCACCCGCCCGCAGTTGGCCGTCCAGTTGAAGCGCCTGGCCATCAATATGCGGATCGGCCTTCCATCTATCCAGATCACCGATGCCGGCCTTCGCCATGGTCGCCGGGAGCAGGATCGCTGGGTGGTGGACTTCTTCGGCCCTGCCAACGTGAAACTCCGTCGCATGCTCGGAAAGCCTCTGCCTCCCCGTGGCGGAATGTTCCAGGCTTACCTCGACAAGCGTCCCGACTCGCCTCGCTGGAATCATGGGTATGGCAGGCACTCTTGGCGGCGCGGCGACAAGTATTACTGGGCGCAGGTGAAGCAGATCGAGGAGGTGCCAGCGCCTCCCGTCATGTATGACCTCTGTTTGTCCGAGGATCCGCACTCCTATTGCACGCTCTCCGGCGTGGTCCACAACAGCGAGGCCGCCTTCTACCGGGACTACCAAGGGTTCAAGAACAGCTACCTGCAGGCCGTCCCGGCCTCTGGCAATGCGATCCTTGAGACGACCGCCAACGGGCAGAACCTCTACTATTCCGACGTCATGGCCGCCCTCGAGCAGGAGGGCGACCCCTCCATGCCCTGGCGGGTGGTCTACTACGCTTGGTTCGAGCACCCCGAGTATCGGCGCCCCTTTGACCCCGCCACCCAGGCTCCCCTCTCTGCGGAGGAGGTCGCCCTCATGGGGGCCCACGGGTTAGATCTGCAGCAGATCGCTTGGCGGCGCGCGAAGATGCGGGAGGTCGGGGAGACCTTCCCGCAGGAGTACCCCGAGACGCTGGCCGGGGCGTTCCTGACCTCGGGGCGCCCCTACTTCGACCAGCAGGTGGTGGCCGCGCGGATCGAGGCCCTGCAGAAGCACCCGGTGTCCTCGGTGCCCGGGCCCGCAGGCTCGACCATCTGGGAGCCCTACCTGCCGGGGGAGACCTACCTGCTCGTGGCGGACATTGCTGAGGGGATCGACCGCGGCGCCACCCGCGTGGGGGATCCCGAGCAGGGGGGGACAGACTTCTGCTCAGCCTACGTCCTCCGGGTGCGGACCCTTCGGGTGGTGGCCGCCCTGCACGGGCGGATTCCCCCTGTGGAGTTCGCTCGGCGCATGGACACCCTTGGCCGGGCCTACCGGGCCTGCGTGGCCCCGGAACGGAACAACCACGGGCACACGGTGGTCCACGTGCTCGAGGAGGCCCGCTACCCGGAGGTCTACCGTCACCTCGAGTACGACGCGGCGGGGGCCCGGTTCCTGCGGGCGGGGTTCCCCACCGACACCAAGACGCGCCCCATGATCCTGGACGCGCTGGCCGAGGTGATCCGCACCGGGCAGCTGGACTGCCCTGATCCTCGGTTCTGGCTCGAGGCTCTCCGGTTCCACCGGAACGCCCTGGGCAAGCCCGAGGCGCTCCCTGGCGCGCACGACGACCGGGTCATGTCGCTGGCCATCGGGGTTTACTTGGCGACCCTCGGGCGTTCCGGGTGGGGCCTCGAGGGGGTGGAGGGATCCGACCGGGCCGGGTTCCCGACCCTCTCTGCCCTCCCGCCTGCGGGCGCCCTGGAGGCGCCTGTCGCACCGGCGGCTCCGCCGGCTGCCTTGGTCCCTGGCGTTCATCCCGACCGGCTCCCCGTGTCGACCTCGACCGGCGGCCGCGACCTGGTGGCCGAGGTGGCGCAGGAGCGCGCCGTTGTCCGTCGGCGCACCTGCGGGGATTGCATGCACTACTCGGAGGCGCTGGGTGGGATCTGCAAATTCCCTGGGCACGGCTTCCGCGTGAAGGCCGCCGATCCGTCCTGTCTCGCGCACTACCCTGCGAAGGGTGGACCAACCGATGGGTGGGAGGACGAGTCGGGCTGGTGATCTGAGGGCATGACAGGCTCCCTCTGGTCCTTCCAGCCTGCGAACGGCGGCTCTCCCTTCGGGCATCTTGGCCCGGCGGAGCGCACCGCCTATGACGCCCGGGCGCCCCTGGACGAGGTCGCGGATGCCAACCGCGAGGTGATGAAGTCCTACTACGACCCGGGCCTGGCGCCTCCAGACCTTGCCAGAGTCATGCTGGATTGGGTCAACCTGCAGAAGGCCGAGCGCCAGGTGCAGAAGGCCCTTGCCATGGGACGGGTGGAGGCTGCGGATCCCAAGGCGCGCACCCAGCCCCTGCTGCAGGGCCTCGGGGCTGGTGGCCGCTACTTGCCCAAGCCTGGGATCCCGTTCTCCGCCCTGCGGCAGCTCTCCCAGCGCATTGAGGTGGCCCAGGCCATCCACCGCACCCGGCGCCGGCAGGTGCTCCGGTTCGCGGCCCCGTCCCAGAAGGACGACGAGGTCGGTTGGCGCATCCGGCACATCGATCCACGCTACAAGCCCACCGAGCAGGACACCGCCTACTTCTCCTGGCTCCAGCAGGTGCTCATGTGCGGGGGCCTGGAGTTCGACCAGCTGGAGCGACGCCGGAAGGGCCGCGTCGGGTTCCGTGACTTCCTGGCCATGCTCACGGAGGACACCCTTTCCCTTGACCATGTGGCCGTGGAGACGGTGCCCTATGCTGGGCCCAGCGACCAGAAGGGGTTGGACTGCTTCTGGGTGCGGGATTCGGCCACCTTCTACCTCGCTACGACCTTTGGTGAGGCCGATTCGGACGACATTTTCGTGGTCCAGGATGCCTCCACGAACGGCATGGGGGCCCCGGGCTCCGTCGAGTTCACCTATGAGGAGGCGGCCCTGTTCCAGCGGAACCGGTCCTCCGACCTCGAGCGGTACGGCTACGGGGTGTCGGAGTTGGAGGCCAGCCTCGAGACCCTGACGAATTTCCTCTCCGCGATGGCCTACACCCGGGAGGGCCTGGACAACAACGCCATACCCCGCGGCATCCTCGTGCTCTCCGGCCAGTTCCCGCAGGAGCAGATGGCCGCCTTCCAGGCTGGGTGGCAGGCCAAGCTCCGGGGCGCCTCCAACGCCTTCACGCTCCCTGTCCTCCAGTCCCGGGGCCAGCAGGCGGCGGCGAACTACATCCAGACGAACGCCCAATTTTCCGAGATGGCCTTCGCCAAGTGGATCTCGCTGCAGAGCGCGATCATGTGCTCGATTTACGGCATGGACCCCGCCGAGATCGGCATGGAGCCCTTCACGGCTGCCGGCCGGAGCCCCCTGGCTGGGGACGACACCGCCGAGCGCCTGGCTGCGGCTCGGGACAAGGGCCTGGACCCCCTCCTGTCCGACATCGAGGCGTTCATCTCCGATGCCATCCTGTCCCGCTACTGGGACAAGGCCCGGTTCAGCTTCACTGGTATCGATCCGGGTGATGTGACCGCCAAGCGCATGACCAAGGAACGTCTGCAGACCATTGACGAGCTTCGCGCCTCGCTCAACATGGACCCCTATCCCATCCCTTGGATCGGCCAGATGCCGGCGGATCCCGGGCTCATTCAGGCCGAGTTCACCCGCCAGAATGCCGCGGGCACCCTCAACGAGGGCCGGAAGCTCTGGGGCTTCGAGCCCCACCCGGATCCCATCCTGGGGAACGCTCCCCTCAACCCCTCCTTCCAGGCCGCCTACCAGCAGGCCCTCGGGGCCCTGGGCGCCGGCGCGCAGGACGGGGATGGCGAGGGTGCGCCTGGTGGCGCTGGTGGGTCGTCCTTCTCCGCCGACGATCTGGGCGCCGGCGATGGTGAAGAGCCCGAGGCCCCCGAGGGCAAGGCCGGCAAGATCGCCGGTGCCCTCGATGACCTCCATCCCGTCCCCGGCGCGAAGGAGGGCCAGTGATCAGAGGGGTGCTGGTCCTTCGCGTCGGGGCACTCCTACTGATGGGTGCCTGGTGGTGCTGGCAGTTGTTCCTGGTTGAGCGGGAGGAGTGGGAGGCCCGCCATGGCCGCCCTTGATCCGCGCCTTGGGGCCGTCCTGCATGACGTCCGCGTGGCCTCTGGCCGCCCGGTGCTCAAGGCCCTCCGCCGCGGCCGCGTGCCGCTGACTCCGCCGACGGCCGCCCAGGTCGAGGCCGAGCGTCCCTTCTGGGGCCCTCACCCTGACCCCGAGATTGCCTACATCGAGGACCAGTTCTGGGGCGTGGGCGAGGCGTTCCTCCGTGGGCTTCTGTCCCATGCCCTGGGTCGGCGCGTCCGGTCGCTGCAGAAGGCTTTCCAGCCGAAGCCGCCCGAGGTGCCCGGCTGGGGCCAGATCGTGGACCTGTTCCGGTCAGACCTCGAGCCCGAGCGGCTTATGGATGGCTGGCAGGCCGTCATTGACCGCCTGGTGGGGGCTCTCCTGCCTGGCGATACCCAGGAGCAGGCTGCCCAGGCCCTGGCCCTCCGGGCCTCGCTGCTCCACCGGGCCGGGGAGCGTGTGGCCCATCCCGAGCGGTTTCCTTCCTGGGGCCAGGCGCTTCGTGAAGCGCCCTCGTCCGCAGCCTCCACGGCCATGCAGTGGACGAAGGCCCGGGCAGCGGAGCACATGACCAATCTGACCGCCGAGGCGCGGCACGCCCTGCTCTCGACCCTCTCTGCCTCCCGTGAGGCCGGCGATGGGGTGGGCAAGCTGCAGCAGCGGTTATTCGACTCGTTCTCTGGCTTGAACCGGGACTGGCGCCGGGTGGCGCTCACTGAGACCGCCTTGGCCGTGTCCAACGGGGCCATCGCATCGGTGGATCCCGCGGAGGGCTGGCTGGCCGAGTGGAAGGCTGTCAAGAACGCCTGCCCCTACTGCCGGGCCATGGCCGGTCGTCGGTTCCGGGTGGTCCCCGCCGACGCCTCCCGCAAGGACGGTGACACGCAGATCTGGGTGGGCAAGTCCAACGTCGGGCGCTCTGCCCATCGCTGGTCACGGAAGGAGCAGAGGTTCCGGGATCGGGACGAGATGTGGTGGCCGACGATCCCGGCGCACCCGAATTGCGGGTGTACCTGGGTGCTGCGCCGCGCCCCTCTGAAACCCTGACCTTTCCCTGGAGGCCCCCATGTCCCTTTCCATCGCTGTTGCCACCCGTGATGCCCTGCTGACCAGCTACGGCGCGAATTTCAATGGAGCCTCCCTCGAGATTTTCGCCGGCGCGGTCCCGGCGGACGCCGACACGGCGCTCTCGGGCCAGACCCTGCTGGGCACCGTGACCTTCGGAGCCACCGCCTTCGGGGCGGCCGCGGCCGGCTCCATGGCGGCCAACGCCATTGCCCAGGCCAATGCTGTCGCCACCGGCACGGCCACCTTCTACCGGGTGCTCAATGGCACGACGGTGATCGAGCAGGGCACGGTGACGGCCACCGGCGGCGGAGGCGATCTGCAGTTGAACACCACCTCCATCGTCTCCGGCGGCCCAATCGACGTAACGTCTTTCGTCCGGTCGATGTAGGGAGGGCCCGATGGCCCAGCTTTTCGCCAACAACGCCACCACCACGCTGGCATCTCCTGCTGCGTCCACGGACACCTCACTCACCCTTGCCGACGGATCCTCCTTCCCGTCTCCGACGGGCGGCGACACCTTCCTGCTCACGTTGGCCTCCGGATCTCCAGAGAGTGCATGGGAGATCGTGCAGGTCACGGCGCGGTCCACGAACACCGTTACCGTCGTCCGCGCCCAGGAGGGCACCACGGCGCAGGCATGGGCATCCGGCGCGAAGGCAGAACTGCGGCTCACGGCAGGGACGATGGTATCGCTGGTGGGGAGTGGGGTGGGCGGCGGACTCGTGCTACTAGAACAGCACACGGCCTCAAACTCGGCATCGCTTGATTTCACAACTGCGATCACTTCGGCCTACGACAAATACCTAATCGAAATCGTGGACCTTCTCCCGGTCACGGCGGGAGCTCCCCCACAGTTGCAGGTCTCCACAGACGGCGGGGCTACCTATGCCGCCAGCGCGTACTACTGGAGCCAGATTAACGTCATAATAGGTGGCACTGCTGGCGGCACGAACGGAGCCTCGAATGTTTCAGCCATAGAGTTATGGGGCGATAGTGCGGGGGTCGGTCAAGGCAATAGCCTTACAAGCACCATGTCAGGGACTTTCCGCCTGTCCAACCCTCTTGGGACGACCGCCTACAAGTACCTGCGAGGCGAGGGCCTCGGCCACTACAACGGCAACAACAGTTGGTACCAGTTCTCGATGGGTGGTTTTTGGATGGTCGTCACCCCCATCAACGCTTTCAGGATCCTTTACAGCACCGGCAACATAGCCTCGGGGACTGTGCGGGTCTATGGCGTTGCCAAATCTTAGGGGCCTCCATGTCCACCTTTCTCGCCCTCGCTGAGGCATAGCCCGTGCTGAACGGCAGCGCACTCAATTCGGTGGCCCTGAATGCGGCCCTTTCTGCGCTCCTTGGTTTTTCTGGTGCAAGCAGCGGTGTGCTTTCCTTGGGCGGGATCGCTGGCGGTGTCCATGGTGTGGGTGGAACCAGCCCCGCTGCTCTGCAGGTTGCTGGGAGTGCGACAGGGGCCCATGGAATGGCGGGTGCCTCCACTGCGGCTGTCTCGCTTGGAGGATCGGTCGGGGGAGTGGTCGGGATCGCTGGATCTGCGTCCTCGGCTGTGCATCTTGCTGGGGTATCTGCTGGCGGCCACGGTGTGTCCGTGGGCTCGGCCGCCGGCATCTTGGTGGTGGGCACCGCATCGAGTGAAGTTGGTGTGGGGGCTACCTCATTTCAGCGCATCCCCCTCGGTGGTTCGGCGGTCGGCACGCACGGGGTATCCGCCAATTCTTTGGCCGACATATGGGTTGCGGGATCCGCCTCTGGCACGGCAGGTAATGGCGCAGTCTCCTCCCAGCGCATTGCTGTCAGTGGAACATCGGTAGGCGCGCACGGTGCGGCTGGGACGAGTGCCATTCACATTCTGGCGGTCGGTACCGCAGACGGTGTGCATGGCGTATCTGCCTGGTCCACTGTTTCCTTCTTCCTCTCGGGATCCGCATCTGCAAGGCAGGTGGCCGGCATCGTTTCTGCCTGTGATCTGCCCTTAGTATCTGGATCTGCGGTCGGTGCCCATGGGGTGGAGGGGGCTTCTGCTGCCTCCGTCCCCCCGATTGCGGGTGCGGCCTCGGGCCAAGACCTTGCCATCTACGCCGTCTCTCATGGTTCCCTGCTTGCGACAGGCGCCTCCAGCGGTGCGGTGGGCGTCAGTGCATCCTCTGCTGTTTGGGTGAATGTCCTTGGGAATGCTTCGGGTGTTGCCATTAATCCCCTTTCGGTTTCCTTCTGGCTGGTGCGCGCATGAGTCTCCCGACCTTCTTCCGTGGCAGCCTGCCCGACCTCTGGATCGGGCTCGAGGCATCAGAGGCGCTGGGCCTCGTGGACGGCATCCATGCCGTGCAGGATCCCTCTGGCGTGGGCGGCCAGCTGGCCCTCCAGTGCGTCTCGACCAGAACGGCGACGTCGGTGCCCATGGCCTCTTGGGGCCCATCTGGCGCCACCCTGGGCGGCCGCGTGCCCCTCGCTGGCCTACTCGCTGGCGAGTATCAGATCCAGGGGCGCGTGATCAGTGCCAGCACGGGGGCTCCTGCTGATTTCAGCCTGGGCTTCATCCTGGCGGATGGCCCTGCCCCTCAGAATGGTGCTGTCGATGTGCCTGCGGATGCGCCTGGTGCCCCAGATTTGCCCCTGGATGCGCTTCCCCCTGCTGTGGTGGCCATTCTCCCTGCGGGCCCCACTGATGTGCCTTTCCTGGCGCCCACGGCCCCGACGCTCGCTCCCGATGCCCCACCCCCGGCCACGTTGCCTTTCCTGGCGCCCGGCGCCCCCAATCTGGCCTCTGGGGCCTTGCCGCCTGCTGTAGTGGCCATTCTCCTCCCGGGCACCGCGGCGGTCCCTTTCCCGGCTGCTGCTGCCCCGGCGGTGGCCTTCCCACCCCCGTCTCTCACTGTGGAGTTCTGACATGATCCAGGCAGGCAATTTTGGCTACGTCCTCACCCTTCAGTCCGGGCTGGATCTCAGCACCGCGACGGCGGTCAACCTCGTCATCAAGGCGCCTCTGCAGGTTCCGGTGACCAAGTCCTTGCCTTTGCCGGCATCGGTGCTCGACGGGCCCTCGGGCCAGATCGGGTATCAGGTGTCGCAAGGGGATTTCCCGGCACCCGGGGTATACCAGCTGCAGGTGGTGGACGTCTCTCCGGGGCGTCAGGTGGCCTCGCGGGTGGCCACGCTGGTGGTGGAGCCCAACGTCTCGTGATCCGCCAGGAGGTCTGCGGCAAGCTCGGCGTCGTGCTGGAGTGAGAATTCCGCCACGCACCGCTGGCACTTTTGGTCCTCGTGTTGGCAGAGGCTCCATCCGGTTCCGTCGGGGTAATTCGGGCCCGTGACCATCCACCGGCCGTGGATGTAGGGTGGCTGTTCGGCGTGGCTCATGCGCCTCCCATCCTGGTCAGATCGACCAGTCGCTGTGTGGCCCAGTCCGCGATCACCTGGGTCGGCAGTTCCATTGAGGCGGTCAACCCACAGAGGAGGCACCGCGCCTCAGTGGCTTCGGTGATGCCGGGCCTTGGGACGGCCCAGACTGACACATCGAATATGCGTTGACTCCGGTCCCTCTTCTGCACGAGGTTGACCTCGAGGTCCAGGCGCTTCTCTGTCCTGTGCCCCATGGGGACGACCTTGGTGGTGCGGGGGAATTCCCGGTCGGGGAGGATGCGCCCGTCGCCATAGGGGTCGTGCTCCCGCATCACGCGGGCCATGGGATAGGGGATTGGCTCGAGGTATCGGAAGTCTGGCCACCTGTCACAGATGTCTCCGGTGAAGAATTTCTTGACCGTCCGCATCAGAAGCCTCCTGGCGCCACCTGGAAGCATGTGATGCCGTGGGACCGCCACATCGCCACCACCTTGTCCCGGTCGTCGAACACGGCCAGCAGGCGGCCGCGGTCGCCCGGGCTGAGGCTCTCGAGCCATTGGGCCTTCAGTTCCTCGTCTGGGGTGTAGTCGCCGGCGGCGCGCATGGTGAGCATGGACTCGATGTCGTGCTTGAGGAGGGGTGTGTGCTCCTGCAGCCACGCCACCGTCTCGTCCCAGACCTCGTCGCTGCGGCCGCTCCAGATCCGGACCTCTGCCGTCAGGCGCAGGCTTGCCATGGTCTGGATCACTGGGGTGTTTGGCTGGTCACGGACGCAGGCGGCAAAGAAGTCGCGCCACCTGTGGGGGTTCTTGCGTTCCTCGAGGATGCCCCGGCGATGGTCGATGAGGGCCAGGGTGCCGTCCAGGTCGAAGATGTAGAGGGGTTGTGGGGTGGGCGTCATGCCTGCCTCAGAAAGTGGGTCGATTGAATTTGCGGTTGTGCTGGGGCCCAGTGCGGCGCGCGACGGGTTTCCCGCGGTCGGTGGATTGCGTCTCGGGCTCGGTGATGGCCGCCTGGCATGATGGGCAGAAGAAGGATCCAAGGGCGGCATCCTCCTTCTCGCAGCGGAGGCAGATGGACGGTGACATGGGGGTCATTCGGCTTCCTCTCGCAGGACTTCAATCACCCCGGCGGGGATGTGGTAGCCGAGGGTCTGGAGGCGCTCCAGAAGCTCTGCGGCTTCCTCGGGTCCATCTGCCTCCAGGTGGTCGCCGTCGTTGGGTAGGCCAATGGGGACGAGATGGGCACCCTGCACCCATGCCTGGGTCGCGTGGTGGTAGTCGGCCAATTCGCCGACGGTTCCTGCCTCGGGATAGACGGGCCTGGGTTCGGCGCTCTGGTAGCGGCTGCTGGCCACCTCAATGACGATGGGGCCGTGGCACGACTCGTAGACGTAGACGTCGGACCCATAGCAGTCAGAGGAAAATCGGCAGTAGCTCATGCTCCCATCCGTGTTTTTTTAGGTTTGTCTAAATGGAGTGATTAAGGATTGGTTGGACTTGTGATCGAAAAACACGACTTAGGCGGCCTGATACAAATTCTCTTCTGTCGTCCAATTCCAAGTTAGACCGCCTTCAGAAATTCGTGGCTGGCACCAACGAAGACGCTCACCTTGAACCGCCCCGGTCCCGATGTTTTGTAAAGGCGCACCTCAGACGACCATCCTTCGCTTCTCGCCATGCCGGTCTGAAGGTGCGCGGCATAGACGTGAAGCATCGTCCATCCCTCAATGGGCGATCCGAATTGATTGCCGCATTCCCGATGAATCTCCGCTCTAGCGGCATCTTCAGGCACCCACCCTCGCACGGCGTAGAAGCCGGGCTCGTATTCCCAGTTGAGGTAAATGAATTCTCCGTCTTTCTCTTTGGTCATCGTTTTCTCCTTCGATTCCTTGCCGGTGGCGGTCTAACCATTCGTTCCAGCGGACCCCGTTGGGGCCGCTGAACTCAGGGCGTTGGGCCGCTCTATTCATCCCCGTTTGATACCGAAGTCTCGGAGCTTGATCTTTGCCATGCGGCCATCCGGGTGGTGGAAAACTACGCCCTCTATGTCTCGTCCCTTCATCCATTCCTGGATTCCATTGAAGTCGCGGGGCGGTTGCTCGGGCAAGGCGAGGGCGGCTGCGGTGTGGGGGACAAGGCGATGGGCGGCCTCGTGTTCTACATTCCCCTGAACCTTCGGTCCCAGCAATTCATAGGTGCCATCCGGCAGTGACGGGTCGAATCCTTCCCGGTGCCAACGGTCATCTGGCCCATCTCCCACGGGGCACCATCCAACCGTCTTCCCTGTGGTTTCATCGAACCCGACTTCTTCAAAATCGGACGGCAAGGGCTTACCGGGCTTCACTTCCTGGCGTTTGAACAACCTCCCGCCGCGAACCATGCAGCATGTCCCATCCACCTTGCGGGTGGCCACGCCTTCCCCGGCGAGAACCCATTCACAGCCGGGGTGAATCTGGTTCACTACACGGGAGCGGTCTCCGTTCCAGTCGCGCTCGAAAAGCGTTGGGATTTTCTTCATGTTTTCTCCTTCAATTGGTTAGGGGTTCGCGGCCCAACTGTGCCAATCAACTCGGACCCCATCGCTTCGCGCTGGTGCCGGTTATTGGCGGTCGTTGGGCCACTACTTGGGCCACTTCTCTTTTTCCCAGGGCGGGGCACTCGGGTCTGGGTTGCGAACGAATCCAGCGGGGTTCTTCGGCTCAGGCTGCAACTTCGCCAGCGCCGCGTTGCATGCGTCGATGATGAACCTGGCCCGTGCGATGTCCATCTCTGCCGTGGCGCAGTGGTTCAGGGGCAACGAGCATCCACCGGGCATCACCACGAAACAGGGATCGTGCTCTCCCGGCGAATCGTAGAACGTGAAGGGCACTCCGACAGGCCACCCGAGGGCGCCCAACCGTGCGCTCGACTCGGACCCTGCCTCTGGTGCGTTCTGGTTCATCATCGTGGTTCCTTTCTCCGGCAGGGCCGGTCAGCTTGGGTCGTTGGGCGTCTACAAGCCACACGCTTTGGCGGATGCTCGGACGATCTCCATGTCGGGGCCATAGCCCCACGGGTCGCCGCTGCAAATCCAATCAGGCCACGGCCCCAGATGCAGGGGTTTCTGTTCGCCCGTGCGGATGTAGTCGCGCAGGGTGCATACCAGCCTCCGAAGCGTTCCCCCCTCGCTGAAACCGCGCCATTCCCCTTCGTAGTGCGTGTAGATCCGGCGCTCCTTGTAGGCGTCCACGAACCACACGCGGCCACGCCCGTCCACCTCGAAGCGAGAGACGCGGCCATTGTGGGCAAAAAACTTCCGTCCACAGCCAGCAACAGCTACCAGGAATTGATTCGCCTGCTCAGCCCGCCCAACCTTTCGCTCAACTCGGACCCCGCCCGTGGTGGCTTCGCTCATCTCACTCTCCCTTCTGCTCGGGGGCCAGGGCGGCGCGGAGAATCGCTGCACTTCGTTCGGACGCTGTCTGGGACACGCTGCCCCAACGCCTCATAGATCCGCTTGGCTAGGTCATAGTCCTTGCTCTCCAAATACTTAGGGTTGACATCTTGAACGGAATCAAACCATTCGCGGATTCTGTTAAGTTCGTTTTCGCCAAAGTTAATCAGCATGTCCCTCTCCGTTGATGCGCTCAAGGGCGGCGTCAAAGAGCTGGAGCCATTCCTGGAATCGTCCGCCGGTTCGTAGCTCGTCCCACGGCGCGGTATCACCGTTGAGGTGAAGACCGATCACGCCATCCGAGTTATCGATCAGATCTTCGACAGCCCGGAGACCATCATCCTTCTCCTCCAGCGCCTTCCGGGCGGCGGCGAGATCGGATTCGAGGCGGGCGATGCGCTCCCGTTCCCGCTTCTTGCGCTCGAAGAGTTCCTTGATGGGGGCTAGATCCTCCGGTGTCAACGTGGCCAGGTGCTCGGCCATGGCATCGGGGTTTTCAAGTCCGACCTCACCCATAGGGTCGTCGCGGTCCCACTCTGCCCATCGTTCATTTTTGTCAGCCTCCGCCTTCTCCGCCCTCTGGATCGCGGCGTTCTCGCGCTTCACAGCTTGTTCAAGGGCGTCCGAGACGATAGCGTGGGAGTTCTTGATGGCCCGGACCTCGGCTTCAGCGGCCTGGAGGGAAGCGCGGAGGTCCGCGATCTCCCGGTCACGCTCGGCGATCTGGGCGCGGAGGGCGGGGAGGATGTTGACTGGCTCATGCTTTGCTGCATCCAGGATGGCCTCATGGGGCGGCTGGCCGATGTTCACGATTCGCCCGATGCACTGCCCGTCCTGCCAGACCTCGATGGTGCCGGGCGCCAGGGTGTGGTCCACTCGGATGCCGATGGGGATGCCAGCGAGATTCTGGTTCACCATGAGGCCCCGGTCACAGAAGATGGGCGGCTTGGGCGAGGGGTGGATGGTCTGCCTCACAGGGCCTCCTCGAGCATGCGGATGGCCTGGCCGGCGGCCTGGATGACCTCTTCCCGCGCTTTTTCAAGCTCCACTGGCCGCTCGAATTTCGGCTTCATCATCATCTTTACGAGGGCCTGCAGGGCCTCTCCGAATTCCTGGGCGAACCCTTGGAATCGGGACTCGAGGTCGCACTCGGGGTACTTGGCCCTGGCGCGCTCGATCTCCTCGAGTATGGCCTGGATTGAGGGGCTCGAAAGGCGCTGGACCTCCTCCTCCAGGTGGAGGCACCGCTGCGCGATCCCGTCGTGGATGCCTCGCTCCATCTCTGCGGCCGCAGCTTGTGCCAGGGCTTCCATGGTGATGCAGAACCGGATGGTGTTGTAGGAGGGAATCAGGTTCCCGAGAGGCGGCGGGACGTCGAGGGTGAAGATGATGCGCTCGTCTTGCTCCCTCGGGGCCGGGATTCGGAGTGCTTGGCGCAGGCGTTCCTCGTCCCAGAAGGCCGTTGCCAGACTGCCTCCCGGCCTGTGCCTCGGGTGTCCCACGGTGGCGTAACTAACCAGGATTGCCGGGTCCGTCTTGAGGAGGTTCTGCAGGAATTCTTCTTGGACGGTCATCGGCGGCTCCGGCGGTGGATTCGGGCGAGGATGCGATTGAGGATGTCCTCGAGGGGGAAGTAGAGGATCCGGGGAAGGAATCGTGGGCGGCGTCGGTCCATGCAGGCTCCTGGTGGTTCGGCGGTTCAGTGGAGGGGCCGCGGTGGGCCCCTCGTCTCAGCCGCCGTCGCCTACTTCTTGGTGGCTTTCTTGGCGGGGGCCTTCTTGGCCGGCTTCTTGGTGTCAGCGGCCTTCTTGGTGGCCGGCTTGGTGGTGGTCTTGCTGGTGGGGGCCATGGTGGCTCCTTGGGGGTGTGGGCCGCGCACGGGCGGCCTGGGGGTGAATCAGGCGGCCTCGTCGCGGGTGCGGCGAAGCTCGATGAAGGCGGATAGGTGTGGGTGCCGACGGATCAGTTCGCGGGCGATCCACGAGACGTATGAATTGTTGACCTTGAAGTCTGTTTCGTTTCGGGTGATGTTGAATTCCCATCGGATCCGCTCGGCCAGGGCCTTGGCGCCGAACCGACGGCCGCGGCTGGCCGCCTGCATGGCCATTTCTTCGAAGAGGCGCATCCCGTCGGGGTGCTCATCCATCCACTTGTGGGCCGCGGCGCGGTGCCCCTCTTCTTCCGGCGTGGGCTCCGGCTGGGGCGCGAAGAGCGGCAGGCTGTCGAATTCAGTTGCCATGTCGGTCCTCCCAGGGCTGGAGGTCCCAGCCCTCATTCCGGCTGAGGTGGAGTGCTCGGGCGAGATCCAGGGGCGCCATGGCCTCTACATGGAGGGGATCCTCTGCGACGGGCTGCCCGTCCTGGACTGCCTGGACGACCACCTTTAGGTGTCCCTCGGGCATCGGCTCGTGCTTCGGCCTGTAGGCCACGATTCGGAGGTCGATGCGGTCCTTCCTGGCCCGGTAGGCGAGGGCGCTCATCGTTCAACCCGGACTCCCACCTGCTTTGCCCGGGCGGCGAGCTTCGCGTTGATGGCCTTCTGCGCGGCGATGGCCTCGCGCATGCACTCCTGGTATTCGGCGGCCTCGCGCTGGCGTTCGGCCCTCCCGGCATTCCATTCGCGGAGGGCGCGCTGCACCTGCTGGCCCTGCTCGATGGCCTGCTGATCCATGGCCCTCCGCTGGGCATGGGCACGCCAGATGTTCTGGCCGACGGCCACGAAGACGAGGAGGAATCCTCCCGCCACGAACACCCAGGTGGCGGCGCGCATCAGCCTGGCGCCAAGTGTGTGATCTTCTGCTGGATCCATGGTGTCTCCTGTGCGTGCCGTTTTCGGGGCGGCACGAGACACGATGGGGTATTTATTGGGTTTGTCTAGGGTGTTTTTTGGGGTTGCGTGGGTTCGAATTCTATCCCATGCTTCTCCCTGCGCCCTCGAGGGGGTGCCTCGACGCAGGGTGGAGCAGTCCGGTAGCTCGTCTGGTTCATCCCCAGAAGGCCGCGGGTTCGAATCCCGCCCCTGCCACGAATCCTTGATTCCGCTGGGTGCCGCAGATCCCGGAAGGGGGCGGCGGATGAGCGATGAGCCTTCGTTGGGGACGCCTGGCGGCCGGCCGCCATCCAGCAGTATTTCGCAGGGCAACGGTCGCCGCTGGCGCAGCGCCGGCCCGGGCGCACTCCCGGGTGCCCTGCGATCCCTTCCCTGGGCGCCCGTTGCTGGCGGGTTCCCTTCAGCAAGGCGCGGCCCCACGTGAGCCCCCGGTTTTCCGGTGTGGAGTCAGGGCAAGCGGCCCAGGGCCCCTTCGGAGCGTGGCGCAGCTTGGTAGCGCGACTGCTTTGGGAGCAGAAGGCCGGGGGTTCGAATCCTCCCGCTCCGACCAGTTCTTTGAAACCAGATCACTCCATGACGCCCTTGGTCAGCGTTCATCGCTTTGGGAGCGGGAGAGCGCAGGTTCGAATCCTGCCAGCGGCTTCGGCGGCTGTAGCTTAGTGGTAGAGCGCCTACAAATGCTGTCCACCTTCCATCGTCATGGGGTTCCCATCAGGGGGACGCCCTGTTTCGGCTTTCATCGTGTAGCTGGTTCGATTCCAGTCCCAGGCCCGCAAGGAACCTGGGTAGCTCAGTTGGTAGAGCAAATGACCCTTCGGGGTTGCCGAGGCCCTTTCATCGTCCCCCACGCAATATTCACGACGCCCTCGGCGGGGGTTCATCTTGCCATGATAGACCTCCCCCGCCTTCCCTCATCGTCGTGGAGCCCTTCGGAGACGCCCTGTGTCGGGCTTCATCTGCGGATAGAACTCGGTGCAAACCGAGCCCGGTGGTTCGAACCCACCTGATCCCGTCCCCTTCCTTCGTCTCCGTTCTTCTCCACCTCGCCCCGGCCCGTGCGCCGGGGCTTCTCTTTGGAGGCGCCCCCCTCATGCGCTTCGCCCAGACCCAGGGCCTCACCCGCCCAACCGGGCTTGCCCAGCCCGACGCTACCAACCACGAGGGCCTTTCGGCCTTCTCCGAGAACCTGCAGCAGTCCGTGGCCCGCGTGGCCCTCACGGGCGTGCTCAAGGACGGGTTCTATGTGAAGGAGGCCGAGCAGACCCAGGAGATGGTGGACCTCTGCCGTCAGGCCGCCCAGGACGATCCCGGGTTCCTCCTCTCTGCGGCGAAGGTGAGCCGCCGGGCCAATTTCAAGCTGCTCCCGAAGCTGGCCGTGGCCGCCCTCGTCTCGACCCTTGAACCCGAGGGGGCTGAGGGCCCTGGTCCGCGGTGGACCCCGGAATTCGAGGCCCAGGTGGTGGATCTCCTGCAGACCTACTCTGCTGGGCAGCTGCTCGAGCTTGCCCTCGTGTTCAAGGGCAAGGTGTTCGGCCGTGGCCTCGGGCGCCGGGCGCAGCGTGTCCTTGGCCGGGCCCTGGCCGGCATGAAGCCTCAGCGCCTGGAGGACATGACCCTTTCGGATCGGGATGATCTCCGGCGCCTGCTCCGGCTGGTGCATCCTGTTGGGTTGAACGTGCTGCAGGCCGCTCCCTTCCGCTACGTGCTCGGGGATGATCGCGTTGCGGCCACCCCGCGGCAGGCTGCCCTGGAGGCCCTCAAGGGCGGCGTGGATGACGAGATGGCGACCTCCCTCATCGGGATCAACCATCTCCCTTTCAATGTCACCAAGGGCATTGTCCCGGCTGGGCGGAAGGTGGTCTGGAAGGCCATCCTGGGTGAGATGTCGCCCCTGCAGGTGCTCCTCAACCTTCGGTCCCTGGACGAGAAGGGGGTCATCACTCCCGATCAGCTGGACCAGTTCCTGGTGGCCCAGGATCTTGGGCGTCTCCGCCTGGTGCCTCACGATGTGCTGCGCCCCATCGCTTTCGCCCCGGATCGGTTCCGTGAGCCCCTGGTGGCCTTCCTTTCCCGCCTGGCTGCGCGGCCCCTCCCGGGCCTCAAGGGCATGCGGGTGGGCGTTGCCCTGGATATCAGCCCTTCCATGGCGGCTGCCTACCAGGGGGATGGTGCCTCCTGCTGGTATCTGGCGGCCACCATGGCCACCCCGATCCTTGCGTCCTGCGCGGATCGCCATCTGGTGTTCTTCGACAACGTCGCTCACCCCGAGGGGGGTGATCTGCAGCCTGACCCCTTCCACTACGGCCGTCGGCCGGCCATGCGCCTGCCCTACCTCAAGGGCTGTCCGCCCGAGGCCATCCTGCACAACCTCCTCACGGTGGACGTCAATCGGACCAACGGCACGAGCATTGGCGATGCGATCCGGTGGTTCCGGGATCAGGCGCCCGTGGATGTGCTATTCCTCTTCACCGATGAGCAGCAGAACGGCCAGATCCGGGGCCTGGACCAGTGGCGCGGGTACCTCCGGGGGGTCAATGGGAAGGCCCGGCTCGTGGTGGTGAACGTCTCCAACACCAAGTGGCACATGGCCCACGCCGGGGCCGACCGGGTCACCATCATCCAGACCGTGACGCCCCTGATCTACCAGCAGTTCGAGCGGTTCGATGAGACACCTGTGGAACTCATCCGTCGGCTCGGGTAGGCTGGTCCCTTTGAGAGTGCTGACGAAGTTGAGAGAGCGTCAGCAGGCGGGGCCCCCGGAGACGGGGGCCTTTTCGTGCTCGGAATGCCCTATTCGGGTGGTCATTTTCGCGGGGCAATTGCAAATGGCGGCGGACTCGCTCTGGAGGCCGCGCAGCGCCTGGGTTATGCCGTTCCGGTGTTATCGAGTGGGGATCAATCCGGGGTCAAAATGGGTCAAATCGGGGGGGGCCAAATGCCGCCCATTGCGGGCGGCATTCCCTGGCGGCCTACCGGATCCAGCTGGGCCTCATCCCTTCCGGCACCTGGACCTTGTAGGCCCTGCAGAGGGTGTGGAGGCGCACCCCGG
>JAEHJW020001240.1_pt1 | contig 32005 bp, 37 predicted proteins | sample 9271431 | NCBI WGS metagenome assembly JAEHJW02 | reverse complement strand
GATTATACTGCAATAATTACTAAGTGTCCTGAAAAAGGGATTTTCAGAGATATATATTTTCCAGTAGCAGTTGAAAGGAAAAATTCTGTTGATGAACTAGCAGGGAACCTTGCAGAAGATACCGACAGCAGAGACGATATAAGGCTAATAAGGGAACTTCAAAGGGCAAAGACAAAAAGTATTAAGATTTATTTAATCATTGAAGATAAGGACGGAATGAAGCATATCAAGGAAGGTAAATACAGAAGCCAATATCAGCCTAAAGCTTTCCTTGGAAGGTTAAGCAGCATACAGGATTTATATTTGCATGACACAATATTTACTGAGAACGTTAATACTGGGTTTGAGATTTACAGAAAACTTTACTATAGTGTTAGGAACTTCTTAAAGGAATTGGATGCAGATTTAAGTCCGTGTGAGGAGGATTAAGATGAATAACAAAGGATTAGTGATTGACTTTTTCGCAGGAGGTGGAGGAGCATCCACAGGTATAGAAAAGGCTTTAGGTAGACCAATTGATTTAGCGATAAATCATGATCCTGATGCAATACGTTTGTACAAAACTAATCATCCAGATACATTATGTGTTACGGAAGATATATTTGAAGTTGATATTCTTAAACATACAAAAGGGAAACACGTGTACCTTTTATGGGCGTCTCCAGATTGTACAAGTCATTCAAAAGCTAAAGGTGGTCAGCCAAGAGAAAAAGGATTAAGAGTATTACCATGGGCGGTTTATAAACATGTTAAAAAAATAATGCCAGATATGATATTTATGGAGAATGTCGAAGAAATTCAAGAATGGGGACCATTAGATGAAATAGGACAACCTATAAAATCACTAAAAGGAGAAGACTATAAAAAGTTTATTAATGCCATGAAAAGTTTGGGTTATGAATTTGAAAGCAGGGAATTAATAGCTGCTGATTACGGAGCCCCTACTACAAGGAATAGGTGGTATGGAATATTTAAGCGTGATGGCAATAAAATTATCTGGCCGGAAGCAACGCATAATAAACTTGGGATAGAAGGACTAAAAAAATGGGAACCTATTTCAAAATATATGGATTGGGACGACTTGGGAAGTTCTATATTCACTAGAAAAAGACCTCTAAAAGATAAAACATTGAATAGAATTGCAAGAGGAATTGATAAATTTATTATTAAGTCAGATAATCCGTATATTTTACCAGATGATAAGGCAGCTTCATTTTTAATACAATATCATAGTGAAACGAAAAGTGAATATGTTAGAGGACAAAGCTTGAATGAACCAATAAAAACAATAGATACAAGTAATAGGTATGGATTAGTTACTGCTTTCATTACTAAATTTTATAGAACAGGCACTGGTCAGACAGTAAACGAGCCTATCCATACTATCACAACTAGCCCTGGTCATTTTGGATTAGTTTCAGCCTTTTTAATTAAATACTATGGAAGTGGAACAGGACAAAGCGTAAATGAACCTATAGGCACTATAGTTACAAAAGATAGATTCGGACTTGTAACGGTAATGATTAATGGTGAAACTTATCAAATAGTCGATATTTGGTTCAGGATGTTAAAACCTGAGGAGTTAAAATTGGGGCAAGGTTTTCCAAAAGAATATATCATTGACCATGATTATTTAGGTAAAAGATATCCAATAAGTAAAAGAGTTGCGAGAATAGGTAATAGCGTTGTACCAATAATGTCAAGAACATTAGTTTCTATAAATATTTCTGAAAATGAATTAATAGATCAAGGTTTGTTAATTAGTTATGAAAGTAAGTTCACATTAGAAAAGAGGTGAGAAGGTGGAAATACAGGATATAGATTTAAAAGAGCTTATAGAAAGAGAAACTGGCAATAAATTTAATAGACAGGGATACATTGCGTGTCCCTTCCATGGAGAAAAAACACCCTCACTTTCAGTTAAATTTTTCCCAGACAAGAATAAAGAAAAGTTCAAATGTTTTGGTTGCAATGAGGTTGGGGACGCTATAGATTTTGTCATGAAAATTAAAGGCTTAGATTATATACAAGCTAGAGAATACCTTGGTCTTTCAGTAGAAAAAAGTCGAAAAGAGGAAATGATTGAAAAGGTTAAAAGTTATATTGAATGGGAGTTAACAAAATTTAAAGTTGGTCAAGATCTACTTGGACTATTCCCTTTTGTGAACGATAAGAATGAAATCCAATATTTTAAGGCTAAATTTAAGGACAATGATGGCAAAAAGAACCTTTCTTACTATCATATTGAGAACGACAAAGTTGTAAACAAACGTGGAGTTGATGAACTCCCATATAATTTATATAATGTCGTTCAAGGTGCTAAGGATGAAAAAGTAATAATTATATGTGAAGGTGAAAAAGATGCCAATACAATCAATTCTTTGCTTAAAAATCATAATTATGTAGCAACCAGTGTTAAAGGCTGTAAAGATTTATCCATGCTAGAAAATGAAAGAATTTATGTTTGCAGTGATACTGGAAAAGCTGGAGAAGAATATAAATGGCATATTTATACGGAGTTATTCAAAAGTTCTACGGAATTTAGGTTTATTAATCTGCCTGGCATAAAATCTCTTGGAGATAACAAAGATGTTACTGACTGGTTGGATGCAGGACATACAAAGCAAGATTTGCTTAATGCATTTAATAGATCGTTGGACCTTAAAAGCAAATATGAATTACAACAGGATAGTAAAGGCATTTATAAATATATTGCAAAGGAAAAAGATGATGAAGTTATATTTAAGAAGAAATATATAACAGATTTTAGAATTGTTGAAGCTACTAGAGTAAAGTTTATTAATGAAGATGAAGAAGGTATAAAGCTTGTGCTTAAATCCTCTAAAGGTGAATTAATTTCCAGACAGGGGTTATCGACTGTTTTTAATGACTTAAAAAGTTTTAACAATTTTCTTTCAAGTGTAGATTTAACCATGTTATGTAGAAGTGACGATATTCCCTTTATAAAGATGTGGGTAAACAAATACTTTGCACTGGAAACTGAGGAAGTATATAACGGAGTTCAATTCAAAGTGAAAGATAATGAAGTAGTTTTCATAACAAATGGTGGTGCTATAGGAAAAGATAAAGCTTACACTAATATTAAAAGTGATGATAGGAATAGCATTAACTTAGTAAGTGAAAGCTTAACTGCCAAGGAACTCAGAGAAATTAAAAATCATATTTTCAAGTATGCGACTCCAGAAAAGACAATTTCCATTTTAGGGACAATAATTAATAACTTAACGGTAGCACAATGCAAGATTTTAAAAATAAAATTGCATCACCTATTGGTAATTGGTGAAGCTGGAAGTGGTAAAAGTACCATACTGGAAAATGTAATAGCTCCAATCTTAAACTACCCAGCAAATGAAATCAAGTCTTTGGGACTAGCAACTAACTTTAGTTTGATTAAAGATTTGTCCGATGGAAACTATAGCATGATCTATGAAGAACACAAACCTTCCAGATGGGAAAGATATAAAATATCAAAAATAAGTGAAATTTTAAGAAACCTATATGATGGATCCACAGTTGCTAGAGGTGACAAAGCTTTAAAATCTAAAAACTTTTATCTCAATCGACCGATTATTATTGCTGGTGAAGAAAGTTATCATAACAATGAAAAGGCTTTGATTGATAGAAGCTGCATAATCTATACTAGCAAAAATGAAAGAACCAAGGAACATACCGAAGAAATGAAATGGATCATTGACAACGAGGCTCTATTAAATAAGTTTGGTAAAGATTTAATTGATACAGTTTTGAGCATTACACCTGAAGAGTACAAACATATAAGGGAAAAAGTTAGAGAAAATATTAAAGATTTAAAAGATAGGCCTTTAAATACCGCCCTTAACATTGCTATGGGAATTGAGATTTTCAATATTCTTCTTAAGAAGCACAATATAAAAATTGTTTCTGGCCACATAGAACATATTATCCAAAACATTAAAATGGAAGTTCTTGAAGGTGGCGAGGAGGCTCATTCAGTAGTTGAACAAATGCTAGTTTTGTATAATGACATGATTGATGATGGCAGAGCTATTGGAAGCGATAACGTTGTTAAATATAGAGATGATGGAATCTTTATAAAAACAACTGAAATGCTTAACCAGATTAGAGAACATATAAATAGAGTTGGAGCTGAAATTATTCCTTTGGGTGCGAAGGACTTTAAGAAACAAGCTAAAAGAGCGGGGTACTTGTTAGGAACTTCAGATAAAGTGATAAAGATTGAATTAAAGACAGTTAGATTTGACACTTATTGTACCGAGAAGCTGAGAGTGCTAAAAGTAAATGCGATAATTCCTCCAGAGCTCGAAGAAGTCACCGACAATGTTTTTCCGTTTGATAAAAATACAAAAAAGGTTACATGAATTAAAAAAATGTAACCAAATGTAACCTTTTTTGTAACTATGCAAAATGGCTATATTACTAACTTTATATATATAAATATATTATAAGTTACATAATTACATATTATATAAATAATAAATACATATGTGAGTAATTTATAAATATATAAAATATTATATATACGCTTTATATTTTTCAAAAAGTGTAACCGAAAAAAAAGTCTCTAAAACATAGATATAGCAAGGTTTTGAACGGTTATAATTATATGTAACTAGAAATGTAACCAAGAAAGGACAAAATGGCTATGAACGAAGATAAATCAAAGGTTTATAAGCAATTCTTACAAGAAGCTTTAAGTAACAAAAAAGTGGCTGTAGAGAGTAAAAATTGGTGTCTAGTAGCTAAAATTGAGGTAAAAATTGCTGACTTTGAAGCAAAAACTAAAGAGATTGAAGAAAGTAATTAGTTAAAATATTACAAAATGCAAACATAAAATGTAAATTAAACTTATTTTAGTAAGATAGGATTTTAAAATACAATAGAAAAAAGGAGACGTAAACATGGAGATTATTGAAAATAGTTTGATACCTATTATGGAAGATAAAAAAGGTGAAAAGCTAGTAAATGCAAGGGATTTGCATAGTTTTTTAGAAGTAGGAAGAGACTTTACAACATGGATAAAAGATAGAATCGATAAATATCAGTTTATTGAAAATGAAGACTATAGCTCACTCACCGAAATTGGGGAACGAGAAATAGGAGCTACTACAAGAACAGAATATATTTTAACATTAAGTACAGCAAAAGAAATTGCCATGGTAGAAAACAATGAAAAAGGTAAACAAGTTAGAAGATATTTTATTGAAATTGAAAAGAAATATAATAATGAAATATTAGAATTACAACAAGAAGCTTATGTAAGAATTGCATTATTAGAAAGAAGATTAAAAATTTATGAAAGTAGAATAGCTCTGCCAGTGTCTATAAGCAAATATGAAATAGATGTGATAAAAATAATTAATCTAATTAATGATTTGGCTGGAGATGGAGAAATATATAACAATATTCATTATAAAGTTCGTAAGTTTTATGATAATGAAAAAGAGTATTTGTTTATTGATTTTAGAAAAGTATATAAGATACTTAAATCAGAATATAAAGAAATACAAATGTTTAAAGCTTCACCATTGACTATTGAAAAAGCTTTTAATAAATATGATTTTTGTTTGGAAGTAAGTATTATAGATAAATTACTTAATCAGAAATCTTATGATATGAGCGCAGTAAGCGGATTACTTTTAGACATTGTTAAGCTAAAAGAAGCTGGAGCGAATATTGATAATTTATATTAAACTAAGCAGTGGCTAATAAGGCAGGTGAAATGATGAGATATTACAAAGGTGTAGAATCAAATTTATATAATTATAAAGCTATGCAAGCAGAAATAAAAAATATAGATTTGGAATTAAAAGAACTAGAAAATGAATATGTTGGTTGTGGATCTATAAGTTATGAAGAAAAAGCAGCTCCTACAAATAAATTTAATTCTAGTGTTGAAAATGAAGTGATTAATAAAAATAGTACACCAGAAGAATTAAAAAGGAAAAAGCATAAATTAGAAATTCAATTAGAAAAAGTTGATAATGCATTAGAAACATTATCAGAAGATGAAATGTACTTAGTTGAATTAAGATATTTTAAAAAGCTTCAGTTTAAAGTAATTGCTGAAAGAATAGATAGAAATGAAATGTATTGCGTTTGTTTAAAGAGTAAAATTATTAAGAAATTAATACCTCTTATATATGTATAATAAATATCATAGAAAAGTATTGGATTTATATTAGACATGTATAATATTGATAATGATAATATAATAGCATAGAAAATTAAGACAAGCACTTAGGAATGCCCTAGGTGCTATTTTATTTTGTAAAGTTGTAAAGAGGTGAGATCATGTCAAATGAAGTTATAACTGAGCAGCAAGAAAAAATGATTTCACTGCTCATAAAAGGTACAGCCATCACTGATATATCAAAACAATTACATTGCAGTAGACAGGCTATATATGATTGGTTGAAAAGGGATGATGTGAAGGCAAACCTTGACAGGCGAAGGCAAGACCTAATAAACCAAGGTAATCAACTCATAATGAAGGATTTAGCCTCTTATATTGACAATATTAAGGAGCTTGCAGACGATAAGAGCGACAAACGTGTGTGTTTGGCTGCTAATCAGTACTTAATCAATCGTATCTATGGGAATCCTACCTCTGTTATTGAAACTAATAGCGATAATTTGGATGAAAATAGCAATGTAAATGAGTTAGAATTGGAAATTACGAAGTTTAGAGGATTATTGAAGAATAAGAAAGGCTAACAAATGGCTTAACCATGCGGTTTATCGGTGAGTTTCGTGTAATTTTAATTTGACGAAACTCATTTTATAAGAATATCAATAATCAATTACGGGGTATGCTTCTATTTTGAGCCTTGAAAAAAGGTCGCTGATTGATTGCATATTTTCTATAAAAAATTTAAAAGTCGAGGTGGTAAATTGTGACAGAAGAAGAAAAGCGAATAGAAATAGCAGTGTTAGAAAAAGGACTTGAAGATTTAAAAGGGATTATTCCAGATAAACAATGGAGTGAACACGAAAAAGAAGTTAAAAGAAAGATTGAGAAACTAGGGTAAATTAAATGTTTAGCAATGAAGATGAACAAAACAAATTTCTCCTTTATAAGTATCTGAATAAAACATTTATTGAAGCCGGTTATTTGGAATATGAAGCAGAAAGTAAAACTGAGGATTTAATTTTTAAAAATTCAACTAACTTATTTGGGTACCATGGACTGGCATGGCAACTTGGAAAAATATCTTTAGAATTTTTCTGTATGTATTTTCTCCAGGATACTTTTCTTCCTAAAGACGATAACACTGCTGCTCCAATAGCGAAAGTACATGAGGAAATTTGGCGAGATATTCAGTGCAGTATTGCAGCTGAAGGTGCTAATCAAATAGGAAGAATACTTCCTCGTGGAACTGGCAAAAGTGCGTTTGGAACCAATGCCGCAACAATATGGTCACACTGCTATGAATTAAAAAAATATACCTTAATCTGTTCTGATATTGGAACTACTGCTGAAAAGTTCATAAAAGATATTAAAAATACTTTTTTGGAAAATAAGTACATTGATAAAGCTTTTGGAAAGCTACTTGATGATAGAGATAAGAGATATATTTGTAATTCAACACAGCTTGAACTTACAAATAAAACGTTTATTGAAGCTATTTCCTCTAGCTCCCCTATGCGTGGTCGTAAATATGATAATTGTAGACCTGATTTGATAATTTTAGATGATTATCAATCTGAGGATGATGTCAGAACTGAAGATGCTAGAAATAAAAAATGGAAAAGATTCAGTGACGATGTCAAGTATGCAGCGCAAAAAGCGGTTAAAAGGGATGGAAAAGTAATAAAAAAAGGAACAACTTTTATTGCTCTTGGAACGTTGCAACATAGAGAATGTTTTTATAGTAGGTTGTTGAAGCAACCAACATGGAAATTTAAATGTGAAAAAGGTGTTTTAATTGATGATTTTGTTAACGAAAATGGCGAAAATATCAATGGGCTTGATTTTTATTTTGAAAATGGATTATGGCTTGAATTTAAAAGAATACTTTTTAACTTTAAAAATCAAGAAAGATTAGAAGATGCGACAGAGTTTTATTGGGAACATGAAAAAGAAATGCAATTTCCTTTATTGTGGCCCGAATTTTGGGACTGCTTGGAGATGGCACTTTCGTATTATGAAAATCCATCAAGCTTTAAGCAGGAAGTTCAAGGTGATGTTAATTCTATAGGTGAAAAATGGTTTAAAACTGTTGCCACTGAACCAAGAAAAGAAATTGAAACTCATAGTTTTGTTAGAACAATGCTTTGCATTGATCCTTCATCTACTAATAGTAGAAAATCAGACTATAGTGCGTTTCTTGTAGGTTCTGAAGCTGATAATAGCTTAAAATATGCCCGTAAAGCTGAACTTGCAAAAATCAATGCAAGAACTGATTTCGATAAATACATCAACCATATGATTGAACTTTTAAAAGAATATCCAGATATAACTCATGTATATATTGAAAAAAACACTTTTAATGGAGCTGATGCAAACCAATTAGAGTTAAAAATCAATAATGACAACATTCTAAGGTTTAGGAACATTGAAATCCTAAATGAAAGTCAACTTAAAAATAAGGATGATAAGATTTCGACTATAATACCTTACATGAATAAAGGTCAAATTATTTTTGCCGAAGAAGATGAGGAGTTTATAAAACAAATTTTAGATTTTAAGGGTCAAAAATTCAGCTTACATGATGATGCTCCAGATATAACAACAGAATTTAATAATAGAATTGGAAATATTGAAGTTGTTTGTAAAGCCAAAATTAAAGATAGAAGTTTATTATTTTAGAAAGGAGTTAACTTAGTGGAAATAAAATTTGATAAAGAAGGAAAGTTTGATATTGGGCAAAATAGAGTTTTGTTAAATACTTGTTATTCTCTCTATAGTGCTAATTTATTGATTTATAACAAAATGTATTCGTATTATTGTGGTTGCACTGAACCAAGTGGAAGATTATTTATAGCTAATCAGACGAACGATAAGAACGATGTGCAAAATGGTTTTAATACGATTCATGACCGTACTAAACATAAGGTTGGCATAAATTACATGAAGAAATTCATAAAGGAAGAGGTAAGCTACTCTGTAGGCAATGCAATAACGTATATATCTCATTCTGGAGATAAAAATATAACAGAAGTAATAAGACAGAGCTTGGCACATTGGGATGAAACTCAGGATGCTAACTTAGCTAAAAATATGCTAATATATTCAAATGCATATGAGCTTTATTATATTGATGAAGATGGTAACTTTTGCGGCTTAGTTATTTCACCACGTCATGGGTATGCTTATTGTGATAATACGGGGAAAATATTATTGTTTTTACATGTCTACATGGATGATTTTAACTTTGAACATATGTATATAGATATTTATACAGATAAAGAAATAATACATTGTGACGGAGTTTTTGAAGAATTACCTGATAAGCCAAGACAAGTAAATGTCTTTGGCAAAATCCCTGTTGGTATGGCTACTCTTTCTGATGAAGATTGGCTTGATACTATTTACAATGATATTAAAAGCTTGCAAGATAGTTTTGAAATTAATTTAACGAATATATCGCAAGAGATAACGGAGTTAAGGAATGCATACTTATGGCTTAATAATATTGCAATTGACCCAGATGATTATACGGATATGAAAAAGAAAGGAATACTCGAAACCAAAGGTAGTAACAATATTAATGCTTCATGGCTAGTTAAAAATATCAATGATAGCTTTATTCAGAATACACTAGATAAGCTTGAAGATTTAATGTATAAAGTAACTTTTCATATTAATACAAATGAAAAAATGCAGAGCAATACTTCAAGTCTAGCGTTAAGGACTAGATTAATAGGATTAGAGGAAAAATGTAAATTAAATCAAAAAGCATTAGCGAATTGTATAAAAACAAGATTGCGAATGCTTTTTTTATATGTAAATTATAAGAAAAATACTAAATATGATTACAAAGACATAAAAGCTAAATTTACATCAAATATTCCAATGGATGATCTAATGACTGCTCAGATTATTTCGCAGTTAGGAGATAAATTAAGTATAGAAACCGCATTGTCCCAATTAAGTTTTATTGAAAATCCTAGTGAGGAGCTTAACAAGATAAAGCAAGAAAGCGAAGATGATGTATTTGGTTCTATATTGCTTGGAGGTGTTTCTGTTCCAAAAGATAGTGGAATAGGTGGTGACAATAATGGAAACCAATCAGAATAATAGGAGCAAAATAGAACAAATTAATAAGCTTAGTAGAGATAACTCAAACACATATATGAAGCCTGTTTACAAGAAGCAGAAAGAGGCATTGAATAAAATGCAAATGATAATAGGCCTTTTGTATATGAAGTATGCAGTTGAAGGTCTTGTAAAACTCAATAGTTTTCAAAGAGCTACATTGATGAATGATACAGCGAGAAAAATAGTTCCATTGATAAAAGAGCTTGGGAATAGTGAAAACAATAAAGTTACAGATATTCTTGGAAATGCTTATCGAAACGTGTATTATCAAAATGCTGATTTAATGGGGAGGAAAGTTAGTTTATTAACTTCAAAAGCTATAAAAAAAGCCGTAAACACTAAAATTGATAAAGAACTCTTCTCAGAAAGAATTTGGAAAAATAAAAACAAACTTTCAAGAATGCTTAAAAAATCAATAACCAATATTCTTAAAGGTAAACTTACAGTTGAAGATGCTAGAAAACAAATTGAAAAAGCTTTTAACGTAACAGCATATGAAAGCTATAGATTATTAAATACTGAACTTACAAGAGTTCATGCTAGTGCCAGTGAAGATATAGCTAAAAAGCTTGGAATAAAGAGACATGAATGGTCAGCGACATTTGAACATTCATGTGAGCATTGCATGAGCTTAGATGGACAGGTATTTGATATCGGAGATGATAATGCACCAATAATACCAGCACATCCTTTTTGTGAGTGTTTATGGATTAATTTGAATAATGATGATACAAATTACGAAAATAGTGATATAATAAAAGAAAAACCAGCTAATTTTACAAAATTAGGTTCTGATTCATTTAATTCTATGAATAAAGAAAAGTATTATAGGATGAAATATGCATTAGAAAATCAAGGTGTAAAAATAATTGTAGCAAAAGGCGATGATTTACGTTATTTAGATTCTATGGGAGCAGAAGCAATGGTTATTGATGATGCATTTATACTTCATAAGGGTGAAATACCTAGTGCGTCTGCTTTTTTCGAAGAAATTATTCATTTAACCCAAAATAGAGATTATGGTGTGTTAGAAGCGACAGATTTTGTTGAACGAGATATTCGAGAAATAGAAGCTAATAGAAAATTGCTAAAATATTCAAAAGCATATGGCTTTACAGAAAAAGATACTGAAGATATAGAAAGAAATCTAAAAAAATGGGAAGAATCTTATTTTAAAAGGACGGGTGAGTATTATGATAAAATGTAAGGTTAATGATAAATTTAATACATCTTTTGGAATAATATTATCTGTTGATGTTTTGGAAGATTTTAAAGTTAATGATATCATTGAGGATAGTAATGGAAATAAGTATAAAGTATTAGGCTTTGTAAATCCGAGTGGGTTTCAAGGTGGGGACAATATCCAAAGCATAAGGGTTAAAGAAATTAATTAAGAAGCACTTACTAAATAAAAATAGTAGGTGCTTTTATTATGTCTAAAATTAAGAAAGAAGGAATAAGTTATGAAAAAAATATTTTGGAGTATAGTTAAGTAACGTCCTAGAAATAGTTTTTTTTATTTTGTGCGAAATCACTTTAAACTATCGAAGGCATAGAAATATGTCTTTTTTTATTGCAAAAAATTAATTGAACTTATAGGGCTTAAGAACTGAAAGGGCAATTAATCAAAAATAAATTTACGAACTTATAGGGCAATGAACTATAAGGGCAAAAGGAGAGTGTATTAAATATGACAAGTGAAGAAATTAAAGCATTAACTGACGCTGTAACTGCTGGTGGAGATGCATTAACAACTTATGTAGCTGGATTAAAACCAAGCGAAGGTAACCCTATTAACTTAGACGGGGTTAAAAAATTCCTTGATGAAAGTGATGATGGAAAGAGATATCTTCAAGCTTATGGGGATAAAAGGGTAAATGATGGTATTACTACAGCAATAGAAAAGTTTAAGAAGGAAAAAATGCCATCATTACTTGATGAAGAAATTAAAAAGAGATTTCCAGAAGCAGACCCAAAAGATAAAGCAATAGCAGAGTTAAAAGCGGAAATGGAAGCAATGAAAGCTTCTAATCTAAAAAAAGATCTTACAAATAAAGCACTTAAAACTCTTACTGAAAACAAGTTACCTTCACAGCTTGCTGACTTTATAGTTGGAAATGATGAAGAAACAACAAACAAGAATCTAGAAACACTAACAAATATTTTTAATCAGTATGGCGAATCTGTAAAAACAGATTTTGCGAAAAGTGGTGCGTATAATCCACCTAAGGGTAATCCAAAGCCAACTGATGAAGAAGCAAAAGCGATAAATGATGCAAAATCAATAATGGAAAAAGCAATGGGAATAAAATTATAAAAATGGAGAGTGATTTTAAATGAATACAATAGCTTTAGCGGAGATATTTCAAACCGCACTTGATAAACAAGTAGTTGCAGCGGCTACTACTGGATGGATGGAAGGAAATGCAGGAACCGTTATATATAATGGTGGAAAAACAATACAAATTCCTGCTATAAACATGGATGGAATGGGTAATTATGATAGAAACAATGGTTATGCTAGTGGTTCTGTAAACATGGAATATGAGCAAAGAACTTTTACACAAGACAGAGGAAGAAGTTTTTCTATTGATGCACAAGATGTTGATGAAACAAATTTTGTTGCAACCGCAGGTAATGTCATGAGTGAATTTCAAAGAACAAAAGTAATTCCGGAGATTGATGCATATAGATACAGCACGATAGCTAGTCAAGCTATTGCAACTGGAAATGCAACTGGTGGATACACTCCTTCCATTGTAGATGTATTTACGCATTTAAGGGAAGACATAGCTGTAGTTCAAGATATAGCTGGTGAAATTCCACTTATAATTTCAATGTCAATCCCAGTAAAGTCCATGCTTGAAGGTTCAAGTGAGCTTGCAAAACAATTAGACCTTATAGATTTTGCAAGTGCGGATGGATCGCTTTCATTGAAAGTAAGAAGTTTGGATAATTGTCCTATAATCGGAGTTCCATCTTCAAGAATGAAAACAGCATATATTTTCAATGACGGAATTACACCAGGACAAGAAGCTGGTGGATTTGTTCCTTTTGGACCCGCATCACTTACAATAGGTGGGGTAACATATACAGCTTCTGCTGTTGGAGCAGCAGGAAACAATTATACAGTTACAATAGTTCAAGGTACTGGTGCGAGTGTAGCAAGTTCTGGGGTAATAGATGCAAATGGTAATCTTACAATTACATTAGGTACGAATTCCAGTGGTTCGCCAATCCCAGTTACAGCTTCTCAAATCTGCGGCTTAACTTTTACTGGTGCAGGTGCTCTTCTTATTACTGCAAGTGTGTTTTCAGGTTCAACTGTTCAAACACCTAAAACTACAACAAACTTATCAGGTGGTGCAGGTGTAGGAAGTGCGGCTAAATCTATTAACTGGATTATAACTGCACAAGATGCACCTATAGGGATAAGTAAAACAGCGAAAATGAGAATTTTTGACCCTAATATTAACCAAGATGCAAATGCATGGAAAATGGATTATAGAAAATACCATGACTTATGGATTGGTGATAATGCAATGAAAAAGGTATTTGTTAATGTTAAGGATTCGCTAAACTAGAAGGGGTGATTTAAAGTGTTTACATTACAAAGAATGAATGTAGTTAGGTTAGTCAAGTCCGAAAGAGAGAAGAATGAACTTCTAAAAAAAGGTTTTACTTTGATTGAAGAAGTAGTTAAAGCCAAAATTGAAGAAGTAGAAGAAGTTGTTAAAACAGAAATTGAAGAAGTAGAAAATAAAACTAAGAGTAAGGCTAGTAAGTAGCTTTACTCTTTTTGGCATGAAGGTGATAAATTGGCTATTTTAGATGATATAAAAGCAATAAAATATATCAGCGATACTTCTCGAGATACTGTCCTAAATATTTATATTAGAAGGGCTACTGTGGCGATACAGCAATACTTAAATATTCCTAATGTTCAGGTATTAGATAAATATAAAATGAAGATGTGTAATCCAGTAACTGAAACGTTTCCTAATACTGATACTTATACCATTACAGATGATGGTATTACCACAAGAGTATTAGCGGATGATATAGAAAGCACTTTTCCAGATGCGGTTATCCAAATGGTGCTGGAAATATTAAATAGACAAGGTGATGAAGGTATTTCTAAGTCATTTGTGGGACGAGAAATGCAAAGTGTATATGAACTTGGTATATCCGAGAGCGTTAAAGCATTGCTACCATTGCCATTTGCTACAACAATAAATACTTTTGCGATTAGTGATTATTATGGCAATGGAAATTTAGATGATGATTATTATGATGATTATTAAGAAGGTGATGTTTTGAAACAGGATACTTTGATTCAAATTTTTTATTATGATGATTCTACAGGGCAATTAGATGATAATGGGGTTTACATTCAAAATGAAGTCCTCTTAACAACATCAACAGCGTTGATATTACCTTATTCAAGAAAATTAGCTATAGATAAATATGGCATAGATGTAGATGTTAATAAGCTTATAATTATAGATCACGAAATATCAAATATTAATATAGGAATGTTAATAAAAGATAACAAGGGTAATCAATACGAAATAAAAGATATTCCTTGGGATTTAAGACGGCTTGAGATACTTGCACATACTAAGGTGAGTGTATCATGAGCATAAGAGTAAGTTTGGAAATAAACATTGAATCAATAAACACATTATTAAATGCTGTAGAAGATAGCTTAGTAAAAGCAACAGAAGCTATAAAAGAGGACATTATGACTTCGCAAGTAGTGCCTAAGCTTACAGGAGCATTGGAAGATAGTTGTGAAATTGATACTTCTGATATAAAAGATAGAAAAACTTCAATAACGTTTAGCGCTCCTTATGTGAATAGAGTTTATTTTCATCCAGAGCTAAATTTCCGAACTGATAAGAATGCAAATGCTCAAGGAATGTGGATGCAAAGTTATATAGATGGAGATAAGAAAAATTTTGCTTTAGAAAATTTTTCTCAAAACCTAAAAGAATCATCGAAAGGTGTGATTAAATGACACTTGATGATATAAGTTCATGGTTGCAGACGGTTGTGAAATCCCCCTATTATTTTTCAGGTAAAATAGATGGCTCTACAGATAATTGCATTGGAGTAGAAGATGCAACACCAGTTAAACCTGTATTAGCAATTGGAGGAATTCAAAATACGTCATATTCAATTAAATGTGTAGCTTTTTTTATTCATTGGGGTAAAAACTCTATGGCTGCAGAAATAAAAGCACAAGAAGTATTTGATGCTATGTTTGGTAATCCCAACAATGCGATTATTGCAGGCAAAAGGATAATACAATTTGATATGAGGTTTAACGAACCTGTGTCGTTAGGCTTGGATCCAAACGGTATTTATGAATACGTAATATACACAAATATTTATTATGAAAGGTAGGTAATAAGAATGTTTAAAAGCGGAGTATTTCCGGTATATAATATTTTGTTTAAAATTGGAACAAAAGGTTTGGCGAGTCAACTCGCTGACATGGCAACAATAGCAGATATGGAAAGTTTCACGATCAAAATGACGGGCAAAGCAGAGACGTGGATTCCTATGACAACACAAGGATGGGAAAGGAATTTGATAACATCTAAAGGCTTTTCGATAACCTTGAAAGGCAAGAGAAGCGTAGGAGATCCAGGTAATGACTATGTTGCATCGGTAGCATGGCAAGCTGGTCTAAGTTGTTCAACTCTTTGTGAAATTGATTTTCCAGATGGAAGTAAATTAAATTTTAACTGTGTAATTGATGTAACTAATCCAGGCGGAGATAGTTCCGAGAAGGTTACTCCATTAGAATTCGATCTCAAGAGTGATGGAGAACCAATATTTACACCAGCAACACCTCAGGCAACTATTGAACTTTTAAGCTCAAACCCTGCAAATAATGCTACTGCTGTACCAACAAATATTACACCTGTGTTAACATTTAACAATAAAATATCAATTTATAGTGGCATTACATTGTTAGATACTACAGATGGAGCGGTAGTTCCATTTACAAGTTCTTTTGATTCAACAGGTACTATTTTAACATTAACACCAACGGTAGCATTAACTGCTTCAAGTAAATATAGTATGGTCCTTGCAGATGTTACGGATATGTATGGTCAAAAACTTGCTAATACAGTAATTAATTTTAGTTGTTAAATAAGGGAGGAAATTTAGATGTCAACAGGAAAGATATATAACATTATGGACAGGCTTACTAATAACAAGCCTGTTATAAAGATTGATGAAACACATGAGTATACGGTTAACAATAGTAAAAATCAAGCAATATTCATAATGGAACTAGCAAAAGATGAAAAACTTAATGATATAGAAAAAATGGATAAAATTTTAGAAGCAGGATTGGGAGAAGATGCACTAGGCTATATAAATAGTCTAGACTTAAGTTTGAAGGCAACTGGAGTTATAATAAATGCAATAATGGCTGCTATTGGCGAAATAGATATTGAAGAAATTGAAGAGGAATCGAACCAAAAAGGCTTTCGGAAAAGATAGATGGTATGATCTCATAGAAGACTGGGACTTGATAGAAGCAAGTTTCACCGCTCAATATGGTATTAGGCTAAGAAGTGAAACGGAAATGTCTTGGGGTGAATTTACTACTCTATTGGCTGGAATAATGCCTAAAACTCCACTTGGTCAAATAGTTAGTATTCGTTCAGAAGAAGATGAAAATATGCTTAAAAATTTCAGTGAAGAACAACATAGAATTAGAGATGAGTGGAGAAATAGAATAGGACAAGACATTAAAAATGAAGTTGAAAGCATGACAAATGAAGAAAAGAAAGAAAAAGAAAATGAAGTTATGGAAATGTTTAAAAAAGTATTTGGTGTTAGCTAAGTACTTTTTTTATTTTTTGTTTGAAAGCGAGGTGAGATTGTGGCTGATAATACAAACGTTGGAACTGCTAGTATAGGTTTAGACATTCAGGCAACAGGAGACTTAAAAGCGCAAATAGAAAGTGTTGCTAGTAATATTGGTGAGCAGATACAAGAAGCTATAGGAAATATAGGATTTGATTTTAGTGGTGTTGCTAATACAATAAGTGCTTCAATTGAGAAAACGATCACTAATAGTATAACTAATATACAACAGAATCTTGAAAGTTCGATATCTAAAGCCATGGCAAATATTAAAGGAATTACAATTCCTGTTGATTATGGTATTCCTCAAAATCTGCCTAGTCCTTGGCAAGGTACAAGAAGTAGGCAATCTCAATTAAGAGCACCACCTAATGTTGTTAATTTAGAAGAATTGAAAGCTGAAATTGATAATGTGACAGCAAGCTTAGACAATACTAACGCAAAAATAGAACAACAGCAAGCGAAGTTGGCGGTCTTAAAAGAAGATTACGATTTAGCCTTCAATGAGGAAAGGAAAAATAAGATATTAGAGCAGATACTTAATACTGAAGCCGCTATAAATAAATTGACAGCTAACTCTGATAAACTAGGCTTTCAACTTTCAAATCTCGATGAACAATTTGATCTGCTTAGTAATTCAATAAATGATTCAGAGGGTAGTCTTAATGAAGAAGATGAAGCATTAAATGAAGTGTCTAAAAGTGCCAATAAAGCAAGTAATAGCATGAGCCGATTTGGGAGCAATGCTAAGAGTGCAGGGAATAGTACGAATACTGTGCTAGATAATGTTACAAGAATGCTAGACAGAATGATGTTAAGGATGTTTTTATTCAATACTATCATAAAAGGACTAACCAATATAGGAAAGTATATTAGTGCTGCATTTATGACTAATCAAGATTTTGCGAATTCCTTGCTTCAAATAAAGTCTAATTTAGAGGTAGCATTTCAACCAATATATAATGCTGTTTTACCTGCAATTAATTCACTTATGCAAGTATTAGCAACTGTTTCAGCTTATATCGCAAGCTTTACAAGTCAATTATTTGGAAGCTCCTATAGTGCTAGCTTTAATTCAGCACAGCATATGCAAAATGCTATTGGAGCTTATGATCAGACCTCAAAAGCAGCAAAAAAAGCGGCAAATAGCTTAGGGTCTGTTGGAAAATCAACTTCTAGTACTTTAAATGGCATAAGTAAAGCCGCTAATCAAGTTAGTTCAGCGACTAAAAAGGGTCTTGCAGGTTTTGACCAAATAAATAAATTAGGCGGTAACACTTCTAAAGCTGGAAAAACTGGAACACCAGCAGGTAGTGGTATTGTAGCACCTATTGCACCTACTGTAAATATGGCACCAGTAGAAGCTTCAACACTGGGTTGGGCTAATAAACTTAGAAGTATATTGGCTGGAATATGGGCACCGTTTCAAGAAGCTTGGGCGGCAGAAGGACAAAATACTATTAATGCCGCTAAACATGCACTTGGTGGAATTATGGATTCGTTAGGTTCTATAGGAAAAAGCTTTTTAACTGTTTGGGATAATGGAACAGGAACATTGATTTTAACTAATATCCTTAAAATATTTCAAGATATATTCAATATAATAGGAGATATAGCAGAAGATTTTGCTAATGCTTGGAATAAAGGTAATATTGGTACTCAAATAATACAAAGTATTGGCAACTCAATAAATAATGTACTAAGTCTTATAGATAAGATGGGACAATCAGTAAGAAATGTTTTAGCACAAGAAATGCCTACATTTGCAAATATGTTTATGCAAACACTAAAAGCAACAACAGGTGTTATAGAAAATGTAACTCAAAAACTTGGGTGGATATGGGACCATGGTGGACAACATGCGTTTGAAGGCTTAATTAAATTAGGTTTAAAGGTTGGTGAATTAGCATTATATATTTATACAAACTTTGTTACACCGTTTGTGAATTGGTTTGTTAATTCGATTTCTCCTGCAATAGCAATTGTATTAAATATACTCGGAACTTTATTTGATAGTATGTCAAAAATAATTAATTGGCTAATGAGTAGCGGAAAGCCTGTTTTGGATATGTTGATAGCAACATTAGGTACTATTTGGTTAGGGTTTGAGATATTTGATGGTGTGAAAAGTATAATGAGTGGTGTTCAGATTGCAATGGGATTAGTAACTAATGCTGGATATGTATTAAGAACATGTATAGGACTTTTGAATATGGTTATGGAAGATAATCCCTATGGGATTGTAATTGTTACCCTTGGGGTATTGGTAGGAGCATTATTTACATTGTGGAACACAAATAAAGGATTTAGAGACTTTATAATCAATATGTGGAACGTTATAAAGAATACAGTTATGGGAGCGATAAATGCTGTTGGTAGTGCTTTTAGTGGCTTAGGAAATACAATATCAAGTTTTGCAAATGGAATAGGCACAGCAATAGAAAATGGGTTTAGAAGTGCTGTAAATTATATAACTTCACTGCCAAATATGGCAGTGCAATGGGGAAAGGATTTTATTAATGGATTAGTAAATGGTATTAATGGGGCTGTGAGTAATATTACAAATGCAGTAAGCAATGTAGCAAGTACTATAACAAGCTTTTTGCATTTCTCTGTGCCAGATAAAGGTCCGTTGACACAATACGAAAGTTGGATGCCAGACTTTATGGGTGGACTTGCTAAAGGCATAAATAGTAATAAGCATTTAGTAACTGATGCAATAAGTGGATTATCCAGTAATGTAAGCGTTGGAGTTCAAGCAGGATTACAACAACCTCAATTAGCGTTTGCTCCAAATAGTAATCAAGTGCAATCTAATGCGATAAGTTCAGAAAGTGCAGCATCAAATACAAACGACATTAGTGAAGTATTAAGACTATTGCAAAGTATAATAGATATTTTAAATAGCTTAAATAGCGATATAAAAGTTGATGGAGATACATTAGCAAAAATAGTAATTAAGCAACTAAATAAAAGAAGAAGGCAAGTAGGTAAAACAGAATTAATTTTATAGGAGTGGTAGCATGGCATTTACAATTAATGGGGTGGCTGTTGCTACTCCTAAAACTTTCAAAGTAACTATTGTTGACATTGATAGTAATAACACACAGAGAAATGCTTTGGGTGTTTTATTACGTGATAGGTTAAGGGTAATGAGAACAATTGATTGTGAGTGGGGTCCTTTAAGTTCAAGCGACATAAGTACAATTCTTCAAGCTTTAGAACCTGTTGAATTTCAAGTGACATTCCCAGACCCTTACACAGGAACAGACCAAACAATAACAATGTATGTCGGAGATAGACCAGCTACAGCACTTGATTTTAGTTCAGGTATGTGGCTTGGTTTGTCGCTCAAATTAACAGAAATATAAAAGGAATGGTGATTAAAAATGAATATAAATCAATCAAATAATTTCAACGCAAACATTACTTTAAAAGATTCAACTGGTGTTGATTCAGTAGTGGGGTATTTAACTGCGGCATTAGATGCTAACTCAATGAATTACAACATTAATTTAAGCGTTTCTAATAAGACACTACTAACAACAGCAAGTGCAACAAATATTGCAGGAGAAACAGCACAGCAACAGTATACAGAATTTGAAACAGCGGTTAAAACAGCAGCTAAAAATTTAGGATATGTAATATTTGCATAGGGAGGGTGAAAAAAATATGAAAATAACAAACAGAAAAATATTAGAGGATATGAATACCTTAAAGGCAGTTTCGCAAAAGCAATTTCCTGTAAAGGTTAGTTATGCAATAGCAAAAAACATATCAAAAATTGACAGTGAACTTAAAATTTACGAAAAGGAAAGACAAAAATTAATTGAACAGTATTCAGAGAGAGATGAAGGAAATAAAATTATTTCTGATGAATCTGGCAATGTGAAGTTTGCTGATGTTGATGGTTGGAACAAAGATATTAAAGAACTCCTTGACATTGAAAATGAAATTGAAATTCATAAATTCAAATTTGAGGAACTTGGAAATTTAAATATTTCCGCTGAAGAATTACGAGTTATAGATTACATGATTGAGGAATAAACCTTCGGAAGGAGGTAATTAGATGTATAATGTTTCACAAGGATTTTTAACAGCAATTAAACAAAATGGTAGAACGTTTCAGAGTAGCGTTACTGTTAATGGAACAACCTTTGATGGAAATAGTATAGCTGAAATTGACTTGGAGGAAAATGTAAACCCAACTGAAAGTTTTATGCTCGGTGGGGTTGGAAGTTCTCAATTAACTGTAACAATTATTAATCCTCCAAGCACATTAATTTTAGAAAATGCTCCAGTAACAGCAAGTATAGGTCTTTTAGTTAATGGTAGTTACGAAACAGTACCTTTAGGGGTATTCACTGTAGATGAAGTAGAATTTGATAAAAATAATGTTAAAATAACATGTTATGACAATATGATTAAGCTTGAACAGGCATATTTTAGCGATTTAAGCTATCCAGCAAGCATAAATTCTGTAGCACAGGAAATATGCAGTAAAGCTGGAGTAACGCTCGATACTACTCTTCCAAGTACAACAATAAATCAAATAAGTGGGTATACCTACAGAGAATCTATTGGTTTTATAGCTTCTTTTTTAGGTGGTTTTGCAAGGTTTAATCGTTCAGGACAGCTTGAAATTACAACTTATAGTGAAAGTGGATTTAGTATTACTGGTAATAACTATTTTAGTTTAACAACTAATCAACAGTTATTTACTATAGGGAAACTAACTTGCCAAGTTGGTAGTAACACAATATCGAGTGGAAGTAGTGGAAATGAAGTTGATTTTACTAATCCTATAATGACACAAACTCAACTCGACACCATATACAATACCCTTAAAAGCTTATCTTACATGCCATACATCATGGATAATTGGCAAGGTAATCAAGCGTTACAGGCAGGCGATATAGTAACAATTACGGATTTAAAGGGCAATGTATATAGCACATTATTGATGGACAATAAAATAATTTACACTGGCGGATTAAGTGGTTCAGCGAGTGCAGTGGGAAAATCTACAACTGGTCAAAATTTTAGTAGCACAGGTAATATTACAAATAATATTGATAGATTGGTTACAGAACAGGCAAATATTAAGGTATTATTAGCAGATACAGCGACAATTGAGGACTTAAATGCAACAAATGCTAACATTAGCAACCTAACAGCTACTACAGCAAGTATTCAGAATCTTTTAGCTGGAAATATAACAGCTGCAAATATACAAGCTGGTGCAATAACAGCTGCTAGTGGTATTATTGCCAATGCTGCGATAGGAACAGCTCAAATTCAAAATGGTGCAATAACAAATGGATTAATAGCAACAGCAGCAGTTAATACTGAACAGGTTGCAGACAGTAGTATAACAGATGGTAAAATAGTTAGTCTTACTGCTAATAAACTTACCGCAGGAACAATAGATGCTGCACAGATTAGCGTTGTAAATCTTAATTGTGCTAATCTTACTGTAGGCACAATTAATGGACAGCAAATAGCAAGCGGGGCAATAGATACTACACATTTATCAATTAGCTTAAACGGCACTATTAATACAGCTTACAGTAATGCAATGGCAGCATTAACTAATGCAAATGCAGCTCAAACTACTGCTAATGGGAAAAATACAGTTTTTTATGGTTTTTCAACTCCTACAAATCCTGTAAGTGGTGACTTGTGGATGAAATCTGTTACTGGGGGAATAAGCCCATTACAGTATAGTGGTTCTGCTTGGGTTAGTACGACAGATATTGCGGTTTCTAACGCATTAAGCACAGCTAATACTACTGCTCAAGGCTATGCTAGTACCGCTCAAAATACTGCTATTACTACTGCACAAAGCAATACTAATATAGCAATTAATAATATTAGCGTTGGTGGAAGAAATCTAGTGCTAAATAGTAATTTTGTACTTAACTATAACCCTTGGTGGTATTTATACAGTACACCGACATTTGTGCCAGATAAAGTTTGTGGTACTATGGTCTATTACAACTTAAATAATGCACAAGCTCTTATGGCTCAAAATATAACTAATATTGCAGGCGGCACTTACACAATGAGTGCAATTGTAAAATCAAGTGCAGTAAGCAGTATTGGTGGAATTGGTTTTGTGTTCTTTTATACCGATAATACTTATACTGATTACACTTGGGGCTTAAATAGAACAATAACAGACCTACAAAATGGTTACTATAAAGTTGTAATTACTGGGAATAGCGATACGACTAAAACTCTCGACTATGTACAGGTTAGAGTTATGACTGCCCCTAATAGCACCGTTGAGTTTTGGTGGGGTAATGTAAAGTTTGAGCAAGGAAACAAAGCAACAGATTGGACACCAGCTCCTGAGGATAGTCCTAACAATAACAATATTATTGCAACAATTAACCAGTCTCCAGAAACAATATCTATAAGTGCTAGTAAGGTGGCAATCACAGGTGCAGTTACATTATCAAGTTGGATTTATGGTGGAACAACAAATATTAATGGTGGGCTAATTCAAACAGGCACTATAACAGCTGCACAAATTGCCGCAGGTTCTATAACAAGTGCAAGTGGTGTCATTGGTGCGTTAGATGCAGGAGTAATTACTACTGGTACTCTAAATACAAATGTATTAGCTACAGGAAGTATTACTGCTGATAAACTATTCTGTGGAGGTCAACTTTACAATGTAGCACAAAATAAACAAGTAACTGCTAGTGCTGGTGCTCAAATAACTGGGGGTATGTGTGCTCAAAATGTATCGGGGTTGGGGTATTGGACTACAGGTACTCTAAATTCTTACTGTTTTGTCGACTTGGGTGCATTAATCTATGAGATAAGACAAATAAGTTTCACCAGCTATTTTGCAACAGACAGTAGATATATTCCGAGTGGTTATATTTTAGACTGTTCCCAAGATGGCAGTACATGGAGTACCTTGACTACAGTAACAAACAATACAAATTGTTTTCAAACTTATAGTGGTGATTTTGGAGCAAGATATATTAGAATAACAATTACAGCTTTTCAGAGTGGGCAAAATTGTTGCAATATTGGTAATTTTGCAGTATTAGCTAACCAAGGTGGTGTAATGATAAGTGGAGGTAATATTGTAGCAAACTCCATTACAGCTAATAACATAGCAGCAAGTACCATAACAGGAAGTCTTATAGCCGCAGGAACTATAACAGGAAACTTAATTGCTGCTAGTACAATAACAGCAGACAAGATTGTTGCAAATAGTATTACTTCTGCACAAATAGCAAGCGCTACAATAACAAGCAATCAAATTGCCGCTAATACTATCACAGGTGCTAATATAGCAGCAGGAACTATAACAGCTAATAATATAGCGGCTAACACGATTACAGCGAATAATATCGCAGCAGGGACAATAACTGCAAATCAATTGACCGTAGGATTAGGAGAACAAGGTGGATATTGTTATAATCCCTCATTTACTCATTGGGCAGGAACATACCCTGACGGTACCTCTATATGGAATAGTGGTGGAGTAGTTAAGGCAACCTATAATGGTATGAATGTATGTGAATTTGACTGTCCAGTTTCAGGAAACCAATATGGCATGATATTATATACAAGTTTTTTTGCAAATGGCATATACTTAGAAGGTGCAAAATATTTTTGTCTAAGAACAAGATTTAGATTAACTTCTGGTAATTCTCCGAGTGGGGCTACATTTATAGTTGATATTCATTATTCAGATGGTAGTTACGATAGATTGCAATTAGATTGCACAATAGCAGGAACAACCTTAACTACTAATACTTGGTACACAATAAGTAAGATTTTTGCTTTACCAGATTCAAGTACAACATCAACGAAAACCTTTGCTAATATGCAAGGATATTTATTAGGAAATTGGAGCGGTGCAGGTGATGCAATTAAAAATATTCAGTTTAGTTCTGCAAATATTTATCCTGCAACTCAACAAGATTATTTATCTCAATCATGGACATATAGTGGAACAACTGCAATTAATGGAGGACAAATTCAAACTGGGACTATAACAGCTGACCAAATTGCCGCAAATGCAATAACAGGAAAAACTATAACTGGTGGAACGATTAATGGTACAACTATAAATGGTGGAACGATTAATGGTTCATATATATATGTTGGTAGTTACAACAGCGACCCAATTGTAACTATAGATACATCAGGGATTAATGTACAAACTGGTTATTTGAGTGTTCTTAGTGGAAGTGATAGAGTTATGTACTTTTCCAATGATGGGTATAATAACGCTGGCATTGAACTTGGTTCTATGACAACTAAGACAACCCCTTATATAGATTTTCATAGTTCTGGAACAAGTAGCGACTTTGATTCCAGAATAATATCGGATAATTTACAAAGTATTGCTCATCTGAATCTTATTTCTGGAGCTGTATATATAAATGGTAACCACGCATTATATTCTAGTAATATACAGTCATTTGCTTTCAACACAAATAGTAGCTCAACGTGGGGTTCGTTTCATACAGATGCAAATGGTGATTATGGTTTCAATATTTGGGCTTCTGATATAAGTCTTAAGACTAATATACAAGATAGTCCAGTTAGTGCATTATCAACTATCAACAGTATTCAACACAGGATGTTTAATTGGAAAGATAGCGGACAACTGCAAATGCTTGGATATGTAGCACAAGAACTACAGAAAATTGAGGACAGCTGGGTTATAAAAGTACCCCAAGAAGATGGTTACATAAGAATGCAACCGAATGAGACAACAATTATTCCTTATTTGAGTAAGGCTCTACAGGAAGAAGATGCAAAGGTTGAAGACTTAAAGGCAAGAATTATCGTATTAGAAAATGAAATAGCACAATTAAAAGCGGTATCTTAATAGGTGCTGCTTTTATATTTATGGAGGTGTATGATGGGTGATGCTTATAATAATGATTTGTGCAAAGAACGTTGCAAGGTAGTTGATGAAAAGTTAGAATTTCACGACAAAAAAATGGAAGACCATGATATTCGGATTGGGAAACTTGAACAACGTGGTGCGAAGATGGAAGAAAAAATTGAAAATCTTTGTGAACAAATAAAAAGTTTAGTTAGTACCTTAAAATGGGGTTTTGGATTAATTATTACCGTAGCCATTTTTGTTTTTGGGTACTTGATAAAAATAAAATAAATAGGAGGAGATACAGATGAAAGGTATCGATATTTTTAGCGGACAAGGAAACATTGATTTTAACAAAGTAAAAGCTTCAGGTGTAGAAATAGTCTACATTAAAGCTACAGAGGGAATTACTTATACTGATAGCACTTTAAAAAGTTACTATGATGGTGCGAAAGCAGCAGGACTTAAGGTTGGTTTATATCACTTCTTAAGGGCAAATAACCCATTAGATGAAGCAAAGCACTTTTTAGATGCAGTTAAAGACTTAGCGGCTGATTGCAAATATGCAATTGATGTCGAAGTAGACCTTGGACAAACAGCACAGCAAATATTAAGCAATGTAAACCAATTTGCTGATTACTTAAAATCACAAGGCAAAGAAGTAGTTGTTTACACTTATACAAGTTTCTTAAAAGAATATCTTAACGGACTTAGCTTACCTCTTTGGGTAGCTGAATATGGGGTCTCTAAGCCAAATATAAGCGTTCCTTATATAGGATTCCAATACAGTGAAACAGGCTTAATGAATGGAATTAATGGCAACGTAGATTTAGACGAATTTTCAGATGCTATTTTACTAGGCTCTTCATCAACACCAGTACAATCTCAACCAGTAGTAGTTCCACAAGCCGCACAGCAAGGAAATGACACAATAAGGACTATACAAATGCAGTTAAATGTATTGCTAAAAAAGGGACTAGCAACTGATGGATTAGAAGGTTCTCTAACAACTACTGCTATTAAAGAATTTCAAGAAATAATGGGATTAGTTCAAGATGGTGTTTGGGGTCCAAAGACAGCTGGTGCGGTAGGAGAAATTTACTCAAGACCTACGGATTCAATTACAGCAACACATATGGATTATCCAACTAGATATATTCAGTTTAGAGTTGGTGCTGAAATAGACGGTACATTTGGAAACTTTACAAAAGTTACAGTTCAAAATTGGCAAGCAAGGCATGGGTTAGGTGCTGATGGTGTAGTCGGTGGACAGACTTGGTATAAATTGTTAGATGAAAATGTGTAGGAGGTAGTTGAGATGAGCGAATTAATTATAAATCAAATAGTAATTCCAGTTGTAGGTGTAATAGTAAGTATGATATTAGGTTTAATAGCCTATTTTGTAAAACAATTTTACGATAGCCATAAGAATATGTTAGAAACTCAAAGGCAATATCTTATTCAAAAGATAGGCATAGATAAATACAATCAAGACATTACAGTTATCAAAGGGGCAGTAGCCACCGCAGAGCAGCTAGGCAAGGAATTTGATTGGACAGGTATAGTGAAACACACAAAAGTACTTGAAATGATAGAAGGTAAGACAGGCTTAACAGACGAAGAAATATTCAATACCATAAAGGCAGCTGTATCAGAGATAAATAAAGATACATCAAGATAATTTTCCTCCCTTAGGGGAGGATTTTTTTATTTTTTGTAAAATCAAGAAGGGAATTAGTAATAATTGTAGAATAACTATATGAATATAATTTTAGGAGTTGAATTTTATGGAAAATGAAAAGAGTAATGATTTAAGAATAGTACCTGTTTTTTATGCAAATACAACAAGTGTAGAAGTAAGTCTCTATGATTTTAAATTTTTGTTTGGAATTAAATCTAATACAGCTAACTCGGAATTTAATCCAAATGATATTAATTCAACAATAATAATGAGTCCTCAACATGCAAAAGCCTTAGTTAATGTATTAAATGAAAATGTGAAAAAATATGAAGAAACATTTGGACATATAAATGAACTTGTAATAAAGAGGTAATATTATGGATGAAGAGAAAATTATTTTTACTGCGCTAGATCCTTTAAATAGAAGCGTAACTTTAACAGGACAAACATGGACGGTTCATATAACTGGAGATAGTGGTCATGATGAGGTGTTGACAGAACATATAAAAAGTAATATAGAAAATCCTCGATACATATTGCAAAATGTTAAACCTAAAAAAGATGGTTCTAGTGAATTGATTATTGATGATAGTCGACAAGATTATGTTGACATAATACCTAAAGGTGATAGAATTTATGGTATAAAGACTATTGTTGAATTTGATAAAAATAACAATGGGACAATAGTGACGAATCATATTCTTAGGAATATAAAAGAAATAAAAACAATTGGAGGTGTAATCTATGATAGCAAACAAAATAAAAGTTCCACAGGCTTCACTACTTTATAAGTATAATGAAAAATATGATATTCTAGATGTTTATATTGATAAGATAGTTCCTGTTATTTCTGATGAAATCTATACAGGGGTATATGATTATTTTGATGAAAATACTGAAGAACTTGTTGGAATATCAATAATGGATTACACAACTAGAAATAAAGAGTTTCTTAAAAATATTTTACCTTTCGATATTAATTTTAATTACATCCAATCCAATATAATGAAAGCTTAGGAAATTAATCCTAGGCTTTTTAGCATAATAAGCTTACTAAAATACACCAATAAGCATGTCCAACTTTAGCGGTTATTACATATATTAATGACAAGAGATAAAAAAGGGGGCATGAATTATGATTTATTTAATATTGATAATGCTTATATTAGTTATTTCCTGCATCATAATATTAGGAATGATACTACATAACAAAGGTAGTACGAAAGTTAAATTAGTGTTTAATCTGTTTGGAATAAAAGCGGATATGGAAATCACAGAAGAAAAGAAAAAGGTCTAGGGATTATTTCTCTAGACCTTTTAGTTAATTAAAAATAGATGCATTGTAAAAATATTTTTGCTTTGCTATAATTAAGGAAAAACATACATAAGAAGGTGTTATTATGGGATTTATTTCTTTTTGCAAATTAAACAATATTCGAGATTATAAGGAATTGCAAAAAGCTAAAGAAATAGCAAGTAAAAATGGAGAAGATTTTGACGAAAACGAATGGATAAGAAATAAAATAGCTTCACATGAAGAATTAGACGATTTAAAACCTAAAGTCTCTAAAAGACAAGCTGAAAAGCAATATCAAAAGGAGAGACTATCACAACTTAAACGTGACCATGTACCATTTTGCCCTAAATGTAAAAGTACAAACTTAACTTTTGTAAATAAAAAATTAAGTCTTGGCAGAGCTGTTGTAGGTGGAGTTGTTGGGGGAGCACTTACTGGCGGATTGGGAGCTGCGGCAGGTGCTACTATGGGAGGAGTAAGTAGTAAAAAAGGAAAAGTTAAGTGTCTAAATTGTGGACATACTTGGAAGATATAATAGTAAAAAAACCAACTCATTAATTCGGGTTGGTTTTAACACATTATTAACACACAAATTATAAATAGCTGTAGATTATTATAATTTATCGTAAATATCGAAGCTAGTATTCAAGCCATTTATAAATATTTGTAGCATTTTATAAATTGTAAAAATCGAATTGCGAAGATTGGACTACGAAAATCGTATAAAGTCTTGAAACGCAACGGATACAAGGGGTTAAAGTGTTTAGTATTTTTAGTATTAACACATGTTTAACACATTAATTATATCCGTTGCTTTTTCTTTTTCCTTTTTTAACACATGGGTATAGGTGTCAGCAGTTATATTTATACTAGAATGACCTAATAAATTTGAAACTGTTTTTAAAGGAACATCATTTTCAAATTGAAGTGTAGCATAATTATGTCTAAGTGTGTGAAATTTTTTATGTGATACACCGCAGTTTTTTAAGTAAATTGCCCATGACCTATTTACACTAGATTTATGGTATATATTACCGTCAGCTGTTAAAAATACAAATCCGATATTTTCTGACTTATAGTAGTTACCTAATTTTACTCTATTTTTTAATTGCTCCTTTTTTACCTTATCTAGTATTGGCAATAAGGATTTGGGTAACGGTATTGTTCTAATTGAGTTTTTAGTTTTGGGGCTTTGAACCTTTCTTACCAAAGTTCTCTTATCACCATCTATTTCAGCATAACATGATACTGTCCTTTCTACACTTATTTCCATAGTTTCAAAGTTAATATCCTTCCACATTAAGCCTAATACCTCTCCCTGCCTTAGACCAGTAGCGAGCGAGGTTAAAGCTATACATTTGATTGAGTGCTTATAATCAAAGTTAAGTATCTTAATTAGCTCCTCTTTTGTAAATACTTCAACTTCATTTTTAGTTGATTTCTTTTCGCATGGTATAACTATATTGGCACAAGGATTTCTTAATATAAAGCCCTCAGATACACAATAAGTAAAGAATCTTTTTAGTAATTTATTAATCCTTTTTAAGGTTGGTGATGTTTTGCCGTTTTTAAATAATTCATTATAATATCTTTGAATTTCTATTCCTGTAATATCTTTTATTTTTTTAGAACAGAAAGGCGAATTCTCTAGATGATTTCTAAAGGTACATTCATATCTATCAAAACAAGAAGGTTTAATATTACTTCTTATAAATTCAAAGAGCCATGTTTTCATTGTTTCTGAAAAGTATAAATTGTTTTGAGTTACTCCGCTTAGAAGAGAAAATTTATATTCTTCTAGTTTTTGTTCAGCTTCTTTTTTATTTTTTCCGTAGAAGTATTTTCTTATTAATTTACCCTTTGAATCTCTTCCAAAAACTCCTGAAACTCGATAATATTTATTTCCGTTTATTTCATAATTTGTTTTTATAGCCATTAAATATCCTCCTTTACGAATGTATGTTCTTGTTAAAAGTAAAAAAATAAATAGCCCTTACATAAATACCACCTCCTCTAATTGTCTTAATGGCTCATATGGAAGCTCTAGGCACATAGCTATTTGTTCAAGTGTCATTTCCTTAAGATATACTTCATCAATCTTAATATCGCTTAATTTAATAGCAAAATAGTTGGCTTGTTTTTCTAATTTATCTCTATTAGATAAGGGAAAATTGGAGCATGATAGTTCAGCATTGCATAAAGCATGTCCTAACTCGTGCTTTATAAAAAATTCTCTAAAAGGTACTTCAATATCATTACTGATAAAAATTATTTCTTTACCAGTAAAGTATCTATAATAATAAGATTTGCAACCATCTAAAAGTGTGTGATTAGGGGAAACATTTCTAATTTCAATATTTAGATAGTTGCAAAGTTCATAAACATCATTTGTTCCATATGTATCTAATAGCCCCACTATAATTTCATCAATCCATTTCAAATAAAACACCCCACTATTTAACTCTCCTTATGATTACTTCCTCATGTTTTATAACTTCTGCTTCAATTCTATTTAATTGTTCTGAATTTTGTTTATAACCATCAAAGAGAGATTCGAGCTTTTTACCATGTTCATTTTCAATTTTAGTTACTGTTTTCTTTAAATCTCTAATCTCTAGTTTTAATTCTTCCTGTCCTCCTTTTAAATTTTTAATATCACCTTTAATACCATTAATATCACCTTTTAAATCTGCATACATAGTTTCTATTAATTCAAATATCTTTTCATTTTCCATTCAAAATTCCTTCTTTCTTATAATATATTTTATTTCTCAAACTCTTCTTTTAGAGCTATAGCTCTTTCTATAATTTTCTCATCGGGTAAAAGGTTAATATCTTGACCCCCATAAGCTGCCATTTTGAAAAGCTTAAGATATTCCCTAGCACCTTCTATATTGGTTACATCTATGTAATTAGGTATTGAAGTTAATTCATTAACCCTTTTCTTAGCCTCGTGCTTTCCTATATCGTTTAATTTGTTATAGGAAG
>JAEHJW020009915.1_pt1 | contig 32098 bp, 47 predicted proteins | sample 9271431 | NCBI WGS metagenome assembly JAEHJW02 | reverse complement strand
TCACAGCTGCATGCTCCCTTGAGCTGGTGCCGTCGGCTGCTGCGGCACCGTTGCCACGATCTTCGACGGGACCAGGTCCAGCACCGATGCTTTCCAGCGCACGCTGTAGACAGCCTGACCGGTGGTGGTGTGTACCTTGCCGGTGTCGCTCATGATGCCGTGGCGCTTGCCGGCTTCGGTGAGTTCCCATTCCTTGTGCTTACCGCCGAGATCGACATGCTGCTGCAGGCCCATGTCCTCGAGCAGCTTGTTCAGCTCCCGGGGCTTGTAGGCTCCGTCGAGCTTGGCACAGAGCTCGGACGGAGTGTAGGTGCGCTCGTTGTCCTCGGTGGGCAGCGAGGTGACGCCAACCAGGCGCATGGGGCTGCACCCAAGCTCGCGCTGGATCACGCGGTCAGCGGCGAAGATGGCCTGGTTGCCCTGGAGGCCGGCGGTCTTGGCGATGCCCAGCGCCGCCTTGAACTCGCGGTTGATGGTGCTGAGCTGGCGCGGCTGGGGCGGTGGTGCCAGCTTCAACTGCTCTTCCAGGACAGTCATGCGGTCGTAGACGGCGGCCTGGAGCTCGTAGCTGTAGGACATGGCGACCAGGCAGGCTTCGCGTTTGGGGAAGCGGTAGCCGCGACGGGGCCGTCCGTAGCTGTCGGGGAGATCGCATTCAAATGAATGAGATGTTTCCCCGAGGACCTTGGGGACCTTTGCCAGAAGGTTGGCATGGGTCAATTCCGGGAAATCCTCTGAAGGGAATGGCTGCCCTGCCTGCTCGGCTTGCTGCTGGCGATGGGCGTTGATGAAGTCCACCAGCTCCAGGCTGGTCATGGTGATCTGGTTGGTCAGGTTCATTGGACAGTTTCCGGAAGGTCGTGAGTGGGCAGCAGCGAGGCGTCGATGGCGAACACCAGCGAATCGCGGTCCATGCCGTTGGATTGCAGGATGGTGCCCAGGGCGAGGAAGGAGGCCAGGGCCACGGCGTCGGCTGGGTGGTGGTTCTTCGCTGCATGGTTGACGATCAGGGGCAGCAGTTCGTCGAGAATAAACTCCTCGTGCGTGTCCATGCAGTAGGAGGCTGGGTTAGGGGTAGTCATGGGTAATCGTTCTCCCGTGCGTTCAGGCGGCGTAGCAGGCGCTCTTTGCGGAGTTCTTCGTTGAGGCGTTGGATTTCGTCGGTGTACTTCTCGGCGGCGGCCAGCGAACTGAGCATGTACCCGACGTAGAGGCCGCCCACACACCAGACGATGCAGAGGATCAGTGCTCCGATCATGTCCGGCTCTCCTTGTTCGTGTCGCAGGTCCGCAGGTCGACGCCGCAGGCCTGGACCAGTTCGGTCAACTCGCCGAGCTTGGTGTTGGGGTTCTGCATCGCCTGGCCCAGGCGGACCAACTGCTGGCCGAGGGTGGCGAGCGGGGTAGGGCGATACCCTGGTGGTGGTGGAATGTCGGAGCCTCTCATCACCGGCATACCTCCCAGATGAACAGGGTCTTGAACGGCTGGAGCGCGGTGCCGGCGGCAACCGCAGCCAGGCCAAACAGCGCGACGAGTGCGATGGCGGTCAGTGCTTTTCTCATGCATCACCCAGTAGGAGTCGCATCGCCGCGTAGGTTTCGGGGGCTCCCCTGCTGCGTTGCCAGTCCAGCCCAGCTTCTTGCAGGAAAAGGTTGGTGAGCTTTCCCCAACTGCTCGCCAGTGCGGCCCACTCCTGGCTGTGCTGGGCCATCTCGCGGATGCGTGGCGCCCATTCAGGGATCAGGTTCAGCAGAAGCAGGCAGCGATTCAGATCATCCGGGTCATGGGGATAGGCCGCGTGATGGCGTTCCATGGGCAGACCGAGCATGTGATCGTGGATGGCCCGCGAAGACGCTCCCACTTGACCGTCCCTCAGCCATCTCGCGGCCCGCTCCTCGATGGTGCTGCCGGTACCGGGCATGCTGGTGTCGTAGCCCAGCGGGCAGCCGGCGTTATCCAGGGCTTTGACGCAGGCATCATCGAAACTTGCCAGGTCAACCCGGCCCTGAATCAGGTCGTTCATTACCGGGGTGATAGCGTCGAGCTGGCGCTGGTTGAGGGCATGGCCCTTGAGGGTGATGCTCATGCGTCACCGCCTTCCGCCGGCGCGGTCCAATTGTGAATGGCCAGTTCCACACGGTCGGTAGCGACGTCAACGCCTGCGCACAGAACCTCGGCCGACCATTTCGCCATGGCAGCATCGATGGCCTCGTCCAGATCAGCCTCTACCAGGAGGTTGCCGTCCTTGTCCCGCGGGAGAAGGTTGACGACGCTCTTGTCCATGCGATTGACCTCGCGGGCCAGGTCCGATGCGTAGAGAGCCGTGTTGCGCAGCCACAGGTAGCGCTTGGCGTTCTCGGCCTGCACTTCCCGCTCCAGCATCTGGTCCATCTCGACGCAGTCCTGGCACTGGCCATGCTGGCGAATGAAGGCCGCTTCGACGCTGTCCCCGGCGAACCAGTGGTTGCAGCGGCAGAAGGCCGGATCGACTGGTTGTTGCTGGCGCTTCATCTCGGTGACCACCACCTCGACGGCCTCGATCACCGGCACGCCGACGTAGCCGTCCTCGATTGCCACGCGATCAAGCCAGCGCACCAGAGTTTGGAGGCTTTCGGCCAGTTTGCTGTCGCCCGATCCCGGCGCGGGGTGGGGTCGCTCGCCGGCATTACCCGGTCCGGATACAGGTTCGCCGCCAGGATTGCCCGGCTCCGAACTCGCTCCAGCCCCGCTCAGCGCCGCCAGTGCGATCTGTCGCATGTTCGCCGCCGGCAGGTTGTCTTGTTCGGGACAGGGGAACTCGGCGATGGTGCGGAGCGCCAGGTGTGCGTCCCCGTCAGCAAAGTGCGAGATAACCGCACCTGCGCGCCCGATTGCTATGGGCATTCCATTCCGCAGGTATGGGCGTACCGAGTCGATCTGCATGCCCATGCCCGAGCGGAGAACGATAGTGATGGAGTTCATGATCAGTTGCTCCCTGCTGCCTTGGTCAACGCATTGAGCAGAGCCCGCTTCTGTTGCTGACCATGCAGGTACTCGCGCAGGGCAACGACGATCAGGGAGTTCATGCTGCGCGAGTCTCGCTTGGCTTCAGCTTCCACCTCGGCCCTCAGTCCGTCCGGCAGTCGGACAACGAACTTGTCCATGTCCCGGCTGGTGCTGGCCGGCAGTTCGGTTACAACGGCTGCTCGTTTCATAGTTTCTCCAGGGCGAGCAAGGGCCCGCCGGCATTTGTGGCTTTGCCAAAATCGGTTGGGTTATGGGTTTATTGGTGCGTCAGGGGCATGCCGAACTTGCACCCCCTTCGGTGATCCGGTGTTGGTGATAACCGAACAGTCCGTCCAGGTCGATGTCGTACACCTCCTTCCAGGCATCCGCAGGCCACGCCCGGACACGGCCATAGAGAGGGTCTTCGACATAGTTGGGCTGGACTCCGTGGGAATCGCACCATGCACGCAATTTGCGCCAGGCCTGCGGGTCGAATTGAGTCTTGGTGAGGTTCTCTACTGCCTTGACCGTCGCCTGCCGGGTACCACGCCCGAGTTCATCTGCAAGACGACGTGCCTCGCGGACGGCGGCTGAAGCCGATGCCATTGCAGTGGCCTCTCGCCGGGAACCGATCTCTGCCTTGGTGGCGATGGCGTGGTCGCGCTCTTCGATGGCCTTCTGCTCAGAGCGCTTGGATTCCAGTAGGTGCTCCAGTGCCTGGATGTAGTCACCGGGGAGGGCCGGGAGCGTTTGCTTGGCCCGTGCCTCCAACTCGTGCAGTCGATCCAGGCATTTCGCGCGGAGCGGAATGCTGTAGCCCGTCAGGAGGATTTCGACCTCGCGGCGGGGCAGATTGAAGCAATGCTGGAGCCGCCCATAAGCGTCCGGGACATCTCCTGAAAAGTCAGGAGATCTTCCGTCGGCGTCGATCTGATATCCGAGCTCAAGGAGCATCTTGCGAATATCGGCAATGACGTTGTCATGGCGCTTTCCAGTCAATTCGGCAATCTCGCGGCTCGACATGGTGACGGCGTTGGTTGTGGTGATCAGGCTCATGCTGCAGCCCTCCTTTCGCGAGTGGCTTCGAGCATTGCTTTCAACTCGCCTACCTGGCCATCGAGCAGACTTCCCCAGTCGTCGGCCAAATACTGGCCAACACCGGCCAGGCGCTTGTTGTGGGACGGGAACTGTTCGGCCTGGTAGATCGCCCGGAAGATGGCGGACAGGTCGTAGAGGGTGCTGACGGCGAGCTCGATGGAATCGTAGGCCTTGGCGGCCAGGTCGAATGCTTCGGGCGCAACTTGGGTAGGGCTTGCCATTGTGGGGGAACTCCATAGCTGATTAGGGAGCTGCCACCGACCGTCGCCAAACGGAATAGGGTGGCAGACCGCGCGGGGTTGGCGAACCGGGGCTATGGAACCCGGCAGACCCGAAGGTCTCCCCACGCGATCTGCCATAGAGAGACACCGGGTAGCCGGTGCACGCCCAAACGGCAGGCACAAAAAAAGCGCCTGATGTTGGGTTGGCGCTGTCGCGCCATAGCCTGTCGGGTCGCCAAACCCGGCCACTGAATTTGCAGTGACGGGCCGAGCATAGTCCCGACTGTGAACAAGGGTCAAGTTCATCTCGTTCTCCGCGATTCAAACCGGCGATTTGCCGGTTTTACCCATCTGCAGGTATCCACCGCACAACCGCCTCAGTCGAAGCGGCTGTACGCTGGGTTTCCAGCCCCTGCCACGCCAAGCCAAGCCGTTCTCTGCCACGCCAGGCCAAACCCGGCCAAGCCACGTGATGCCTTCGCACCGGACAGCACTCCACCTGAAGCGCTCGCCGCTGCGTCAGATCAGCCCTCTCTGTTGCAGGTCGTTCAGTTCTGCGTCCGCAAATGCGGCCGCCGCCTTCAGGTCTGCCACGGTAAGCTCGTCGAGCGTCTTGCCCAGGCCCTGGATGTGCCGGGCGAAAGCGCGCTGTGCCGGCCCGTTGTAGCCATGGCAGAAGTCGGCCGCTGCGCGCAGTTCACCGTCGAGCTGCAGCGCCAGGATGTTGAGAGGATCGTTTCTGTCCCAGGCCATGATCACGCCACCCAGGCCACGCCATCGCGGCGAGCAGTCAGACGAGTTTCGATCTTCCTTTCGCCGCCACGGCGCGCCCGCATGGCCGGGTCTTCATCGAGGAGGGGTTGTGCTGCCGCCAGGATGGCGAGGATGCCAACGCACAGGGGGCTGATAATCTGGCGCTTGTACGCCTCCAGCACCAGGCCGCGGATGGTCTTGGCGCCGAGCTTGAACCGCGCATCATCCAACCGCTTGGATACGGTTCCAGGCGCGATGCCCATCAGCTTGGCGATCTCCTTTGCGGTCAGGTCGCTCGCCGCATGCAGGGTGGCCTCCAGTTCACGCGGAGCGAGGCCCATGCCGAGGCGGCCTTGCCAGGTATCAGTGCTGATGGTGATGGTCATGGGGAGTCCTTGTTGGTCACTCACGTTTCAACATATGGACAGAATTTACCTGCGGTTATTTATTGGTGTCAACACCTGCGGTTTTATTATTGAGTATTGCTGCTTCCTGCTTGAGGGCGGCCGAGGTTGCGGGCGGTAGGTGGGGTGTTGCTTGGGATGGGCTTGCAGGGGGTGCATGTGCCGAGCACAGTGCCCGGCATTGCGGATAGCTAGCAGAACAATGCGGCGAATGAGGCGTCAGGCATTAAGTGAGCATGCCAACTTGCGCAGAACCGCAGGTTGGCTGAATGGCTTTGAGGCTTTGAGCAAAAAGACTGGTGGGATGGGGTGCGTTGTGCCGACTGTTGTTGATCACAGCTTTCGCCGAATCCTAACCACTGACCACCAGAACACCCAGCCAATGATGCTGATTTGTTGGCTCCTCATTTCCTCAGGGGTGTACTCCTCGTCGGGATACTCATCTCGGTTATAGCTGCGCAGGCGGACCCCCCCGCCAGGCAGGCGGTAGACGAACTTCACCCTTAGCAGGTCGTCGTGCTTGATGGCGTAGATCTCGCCGTCGGTGATGTGTTTGGTGGCCGTATCAACGCCGATAGTAGCGCCGTCAGAGATCAAGGGCTCCATGCTGTTGCCTCCTACCCTGGTGCAGATGGCAGCCGATGGATCGACCCCTGCTGCGCGCAAGGTCGCGTAGGAGAAGCGAAGCTTGCGTCCTTTGATTTCCTGCTCAATGTTTCGGCCCGCGCCGGCGGCCATCTCAACTTCCTTGTAGAAAGGTATCTCTACCTCATCATCGTCAAGGGGGGTGCCGTCATCCCACGGATGGATAGGCTCCAGGGTGTCGGTGATATCTGGTACTGGCTTGGGATGCATTGCCTTTGCCATGCCCTCAATTTCGGCTGCTAGGCGCGGACTGAAGCTGGATACGGGTACTTCGAGTATCGTTGAAAATTTAGCGGCAACGGCCGCATTCAGCGCATTGCTGCCATTCATATACATCGAAATAGCGGTCTGACTCATACGGAATGCCTCGGCAATGGAGGATTGCGTGAGCCCTAGTTCTCGGCGCTTCGCGCTATAAATGTGCCTTAGCGCTTGGCATTCGTTGAGTTCGATCTGGCTTAGCTTTCGTTTCTTCATGGCGAGACGTTAACAACCAACGGTTATGCAGTCAAAGAACCAGCGGTATTGTAAAGGATAGCACCGCCGGTTATTCTGCCTCCAAAGCAAGAGGCAGGACGTATGCAAACCCAAACACTCGCTGAGTTCGTTGGCCGCTTCGGACAGGAAGGGGCGGCCCAGGCCCTCGGAGCAAGTCAGGCCGCAATCAGTAAGGCGCTGAGGTCAAAACGCCTCATTATCGTCGCGCCTGCAATGGGGGGCGGTTTCGAGGCAACGGAACTGAAGCGGTTTCCGTCGGGAGGTGGGCGCCCCCGTGCAGTGCCTAGCGTCCCGATGGCCACCAGTTCCGCCGACCTTGAGCCCATTCTGCCGTCCGATTCCCACTTGGTGCAGTGCGCTGATGCTGCTGTGCAGGCATCCAGTGTGGGAGGGGAGCAATGAGCAAGCCACGACCGCGACTGACCCTGGATAGAGTCCAAGAGCTGTTCGAGTATCGCGATGGGAGCCTGATCAACAGGGTAAGGCGGGGGCCGTTTTCCTTTGCTGGCCGCCCCGCCGGCTCAATCAACGGCAATGGATACCTGCAGACCTGGGTTGATGGTCACTCCTTCCGAATCCACACGCTTGTTTGGTTTCTTCACCGGCAGGAGTGGCCTGTCGAAGTTGATCATATCAATGGCATTCGCACTGACAATCGAATCGAGAACCTTCGCGAGGTAACTCGGCGCGAGAACATGCGGAACAAGCGTGTTTCGGTAGCAAACTCCAGCGGCATCACTGGCGTGGGCTGGTCCAGCGCAAAGCAGAAGTGGCGCGCGTGCATCAAGGTGGACGGCAAGTTCATCCATCTCGGCTACTTCGAGGAGAAGCGTGCCGCAATCGCGGCTCGCGAGGAAGCGAATCGCAAGTATGGCTTTCACGAAAACCATGGAAAGGCTTTCGCCTGAAAGCAAAAGCCCCGCTTTCGCGAGGCCTTTAGTCGGTAGTCGTTGGCGCGACTGCCTAGGTACTTCTTTGTCTCAAGGGAGACGAACTATGCAACCCAAAAATATCAAAACGTCAACCCCGGCGCAACAACCAGCCACCACCAAGGAGGTCGGATTTCTCCTGACCCCCAGCGGGCTCTGTGCGCTCCAGGTCTGCGAGGGGGTTCCCATCGTAGAGGTAATGCAACGTTACGAGGAGTCGCTCAACGCTCTCTGCGCTTTGCTCAGGCGCATGGCCAGGGATATCGATCACCCTATGAGCGACTCCGAGGCGGAAGCTATCGCGCTGCTCACCGAGGTGGTGGCGGCGATGCACAGTAGCTGCGTGCGCGGCTTGGATGCAGCGGGAGGTGTGGCATGAACGCGCTTCTGAGAGCTCGCCCTATTGACCCGGAGAACAGCTTCTTCAAGGTCAACCCTGGACTTTCCAAGCGGGAAGCCTTGGACGAGGCCAGCGTCATTCTGGCCGGACTCAGCGACATCCTCATCTCCCTCGTCGAGGGTAGCCCCATGGATGGCAATGGCTACCACGCGCTGGCGTACCTGAGTGATGCGGCAAAGGCGCTGGTGGATGCCGCCATCCCTCTGCCTGCGGAGGAGGCGGAAATCGCCGCTGCGCTCAATGCAAAGGAGCGCCGCCAATGAACCTCGCGACACTGCTCAGCAATCAGTGCTCCCCGGTCCCCGATGAAGTTCTGACCGATAAGCAGATCCGCTCCATCAAGTTGGATCGTGGTACGGCTCGCCATGCGGCTCAGAACATGGCGCTTGGTGTCGCCGCAGTCGGGAAACTGCTGGCGCTTACCAGTGCTGAAGGCGAGATCGGTCAGGAAACCGCCGAGCGTCTCGGATGGTTCTTGGAGGAGGTTGGCGGTGCCATCTTCCAGTTGGCGGAGTTCGAACAGGTCTGCACGGAGCGCATCAACCGGCAGAAGGAGCGGAAGCAAGGGGAGGTTCCGGCATGAGCGCTGTAACCGCTGCAAAACGCCCTCGTCGAGGCAAGAAGCCACAGGGGATATCTCTCCACCCGCGAGCCAAGGAAACTTGGCAGCGCTTGCCCTTCGTAGGCAAGGACCATGGTCGCTACTCAATGTGGGATGTTCCTCTGACCGGTAGCTACCTCACCGGCCTCGAGGCCGGCAAGAGTATCGCGCACATCTATCTGAAGTATGTCCGGGATGTGGATGACTGGATGGCTTGCGAGGTGCTCAGGAGCATGGTGCGCGATTTGATCGCCAAAGCGCCTTCGGACGAGCAAGAGGAAACTGTCAAACGCGGACAGTTCGCGGGGTTCATGGGCGAGATATTCAACTGGCTCAAGGTGTCCGCCCAGTTTGCCGGAAGCAGTCTAGACCGAGTGGAAGACCAGGACCTGGTAGATCGGGTGAACCATTACCTGGATGCAGGCGTAGCCGATGCAATAGATGCGGCTATTGAGAGGGCTTCGACATGACTGACCTGACCTCAATTGGCGTCCAGGCCGCCACCATGACCAGTATCGATCTGCGGGACATCATCAACGAGGCGCGGGCCGCTGCGAATGAACCCCGCGTCAGGAATGACCAGTTCATCGCCCGGGTGCAGGATGAGCTCGGCGATGAGCTTGGGGTATGCAAAAAAATTGCACACCCCCAGAGCGGCGTTTTGATGGAGTGTTACGAGCTCACTTTGGACCAATGCATGCTCGTCGGCATGCGGGAGTCCAAGGGGGTGCGCCGCAGTGTTCTGGAGAGGCTGAAGGCTCTGCGTGCGCCGATGACCCAGGCTGAGCAGATGCTGGCTCATGCGCAGATTCAGGTGCAACTCGAGCGCCGACAGCAGCAGATCGAGCAACAGCAGGCCCAGCACCAGGTCGCTATTGAGCGCGTCGAGCAGCGGGTCGAGGACCTGTCCGAGTCCCGTGTTTGGGACCACTGCCCGCAGAACTGCATGCCGATCACCCGCATCCGTGAGGTGATCAATGACCGTTATGGCCTGTCGGCCACCGTGGTGGACGCAGTGGTTCGGCAGATGCCTATCAGCCCTAAGCCCTGGGGCATGGTCCGCAACGGCCACGAGAACGCCCAGGGCAGCCAGTACGCGGTCTGGGCGACCAGCGATATCACTGCGGTCTTCAAGCGCTTCGTCAGCGAGTGCGAGCGGGTTACCGAGACCCAAGCCACCCATCCCTATTTCCCGGGCCGGTTCCGGCTGGCTCCGAAGGTGAAGTCATGAGCAAGAAAAGCAAGCGCAATACCACCGAGCAGGTGACTCCTGAGTTTCTAGCCGCTGGCCGCCTCTACACCAGCATGTGCAAGTCCGGCTTGTCGCATACCCCAGAAGCCGCAACTGCGTTTCAGCGCATGTACGACGCAGCCCCGGAGTCGTTCCGCCAGGAAATGCACGACATGGCTGTGCAGATGGGGCTGATGCCTGCCGTTCCGGATGGCTATACCGACGACGGAGAGCCCGTTTACGAACTGGAAGGGATGGCCAAGCGGCTGGGCATTGATCCCGAAGAGGCGAAGCGCAAAGCCGAAGAGCTGGGCCTCAAGCCGAACACCCTCAAAGTCCATAGGGTGAACTGAGCCATGACCAACACCATCCAGATTCACCGCCACGCCCTGCCTATCGTTGAGTTCCGCAGCAGGCGCAACCTGACCACCCACCTCAAGCGCAAGATGCGGACCTTGGTGCAGCGCCTGGAGAGGGAGGGCTTGGCATGAGCAAGGTCGCCCACCAGTCCGATCCCGTGATGCTCAACGAGCAGTCCTTCGAGCAGTTCGGCAGCGACCAGGTTGCCTACAAGATCTGGTGCTCAATCGACACTGCCTTCGAGCTGCTGGGCCAGTTCGATCCCCCTGTAGTAGCCGAGGTTGCCCTAAACATCGCCGATATCCAGTTCGAGATCATCAAGGCGCGCTTCGCCCTGATGGTGTTGGTGAAGCGGCTGTGCGGCTGGCGCCCGGAAGATATCGATGAAGTATTGGCTGAGCGGCTCATGGAGAAGTTGCTTCAAGCACGGGAGTTGAGCGAATGAGTAGAGATTTCGGTTTTGTTTTCGTCCTGCACTGCCCAATCATGCCTGGTGTGTACTTGCTTGGTTGGAGCCATGGTTCCCCGCACAAGGTTGCCGAGGAACTCTCTAGTTCGCCCGCTGCCCCTCATGATTACGAGGTGGCCTACTACGCGGAGGTAGAGGAACCAGAAGTCTATCTGGGGCGTATTGAAGAGATGTTTTCCGAAAGCCGGTTTTCGCCGGATAGGAGCTTCTTCTGTTCCAAACTGATAGACCTGATCACAGCTATTGAGGGAGATGGCGAGGCATGGTCGACATGGGACAGTGATATGGCCGTGGAGGCCCGAAACCCAGGACAGGTTGATCGACGTAACCCGCTGTGGTTCGAGCAGCCACTGCACAGCCCGGGATACCTTGAGCGGCTGAGAAGGGGGCGCGAATGAGTTCGGTCTCGCCTGATGCATTACACCCTCTGCCGGAGCCGTTGACCCCAACTGACTGCGACCTCTCGACATTCGCATTCATGCCACTGGACGTTCAGCGATTGCTTACTTCCGAGACTTGGGTGCTTGGTTCTGGGGACGAGCGCGCCGCTGCTATGACTCTCTGGCTTGCCAGTTGGCACCAGGTTCCGGCCGCCAGCGTTCCCGACAATGATCGGATGCTCGCACACCTGTCCCAGTGCGCTCGTTGGGACAAGGTGAAGGCCCATGTACTTCGCGGCTGGGTCAAGTGCAGCGATGGTCGTCTGTACCATCCAGTTGTTGCTGAGAAGGCGCTGGAGTCTTGGGTTGAGAAGCTGCTGAATGCCATCTCGGGCGCCACCGGTAATGCTCGTCGCTGGGGTGTGGAGGTAGATATCAGCGGGCTTCAGGGGCAACTGGTCGAGGCGGTTGCTGCTTTAAAAAGCATCGCCCCGCAATCGCGCACCTTGAAGAAGAAGGGTGTAATAACTCTTGCCACGGGATCGCCACCCGAATCGGGTAGTGATCGCCCCCCGATCACACCCCAAATAGACCCCGAATCGGGTAGTGATCGCAACAGACAGGGACAGGGACAGGGACAGGGACAGGGATATTTAAAAGATCAAGAGCAGGCGCCGCAACAGCGTCGCCCTTCCCCTGAGGCCGGGGATGATCAACCGACGGAAAAGCCCAAGCGTGCTTCCCGCTTGCCGGAAGACTGGGCCTTGCCGGATGACTGGCTGGATTGGGCGCTGACTGAGCGCCCGGAGTTCAGCGAGGCGGACATGCGTAAGGTTGGGGAGGGCTTCAGGGACTACTGGTGCTCGGCTGCCGGCAAGGGGGCCACGAAGGTCGATTGGCTGGCGACCTGGCGCAACTGGGTGCGCAAGGAGAGCGCACCATCTGCAACTCCGCGGAAGCCGGCGGTGGGCAGCAAGCGCTACCCGTTCATCCCGCCCAGGGGCTACCAGCTCGAGGATCACGAGTTCTGGCACCCGCAGATGACGGACACGGTGCTGTCCACTCGGACCCACGACTTCAGCACCCTTGAGCGTTTGCCGGACGGGGAGGGCGCATGCTGACCCCGTCGGATATTTCCAAGCGCCTCGCTGATCGCGCTGCCGATGTTGCACGGCACCTGCTGCCTGGCGGCAAGCGGGAGGGCGCCGAGTGGCGTGCTGGCGATGCATCGGGCGAGAAGGGCAAGAGTCTGGGGGTTCACCTCGTCGGCGAGAAGGCTGGCGTGTGGTGCGACTTCGCCACCGGTGAGTCTGGCGACCTGCTGGACCTCTGGCGGCTGGCGCGCAACTGCGACATGGCGACGGCGCTGAGCGAAGCGAGGGGCTACCTCGGCGTGCAGGAGCCCAAGCTCATCCGGCCGGTCGAGAGCCGGAAGTCATACCAGCGACCGGACAAGCCAAGGTGCTCGACGCCGAAGGTGGACTCGGTGGTGATGGCGTACCTGAAGGGCCGTGGACTGACCGAGGAGACCATCAAGGCGTTCAAGATCGCCGAGGACGGGCAGAACATCGTGTTTCCGTACCTGCGCAATGGCTCGCTGATCCACTGGAAGAAACTCGGCGTGGAACGTCCTGGCGGCAAGAAGAAAATCACCACGTCGTCGGATACCGAACCTTGCCTGTTCGGCTGGCAGGCCATCCCGGACGGTATCCGGGAGGTGACGATAACCGAGGGCGAGATCGACGCGATGACCGCCTGGCAGTACGGGCGCCCGGCGCTGTCGGTGCCCTTCGGTGGCGGCAAGGACGGCAAGCAACGCTGGATCGAGTACGAGTTCGACAACCTGCAGCGCTTCGACGTGATCTACCTGTGCCTTGACGACGACGAACCTGGCCACCAGGCGACCGAGGAGATCGTTCGGCGCCTTGGGCGTGATCGGTGTCGCCTGGTGAAACTGGGTTGCAAGGACTTCAACGAAGCCCTGGATGCCCTGTACTACAGCGCCGACGACATTGCGGAGTGCTACGCCAAGGCGAAGAACTTCGACCCGGAGCGCCTGAAGTCGGTGAGCTCCTACTCGGAGGAGGTCAAGGCTGAGTTCTACGACCAGAACCCGGAAACTATCGGCATGGAGCTGCCCTGGAGCGCCTACGCCAACAAGATCCGCTTCCGGCCCTCGGAGGTCACGATCTGGACCGGCTGGAGCGGACACGGGAAGTCGCAGTTGCTGAACTACCTGGCCTTCCACGGCATGAACCGCAAGGGCAGCCAAGACCGGTTCTGCATCGCCTCGATGGAGATGCCGGCGCGGCGAACGCTTCAGCGGATGGTCCGGCAGGCCTCCGGGATGTCTTGTCCTTCGAGGGGCTACATCGACGCGATTCTCGACTGGCTCGACGGCAAGCTATGGATCTACGACCAGTTGGGCACCGCGAAGACGGGCGAAATGCTCGAGGACTTTCGGTATGCCGCGCGCCGGTACGGGGTGAACCACTTCATCGTCGACAGCCTGGCGAAGCTCGGCATGGCCGAGGATGACTACAACGGCCAGAAGCAGGCCATGGAGGCGTTGGTGGGGTTCGCTCACGAGATGAACGTCCACGTCCATCTGGTCGCCCACCCGCGGAAGGCTGACGACGAGGGTAAGCCCCCGGGCAAGCTCGACGTTCGCGGTGGCGCCATCCTCACCGACCTAGCCGACAACGTGTGCACGGTCTGGCGGAACAAGCGCAAAGAGATGGCCAAGGGAGACGACTACAAGGACCAGAGCGATGTGCGCCTGATCATCAGCAAGCAGCGCCTCACCGGAGATGAAGGCATCTTGGACCTGTGGTTCGACAAGGCATCCAACCAGTATTTCAGTGCGAGCACTCACAAGGCCCGGAACTGGGTCCACTACGAGGGCGCGCGGGAGCAAGCAGCATGAGCAACGTACAACCGATGGCACCCCGCAAGGTCATGACCAGGCTGGAGCGGGAGTTTCTCAAGGTGGCCGGCCAGGAGCTGGCGCAGGTCAAGGTGGGCGGTGCTGCTGCCTTGGCTGCGCTGTTGGTCATGATCGCCAACTGGCACGGCGACCGCGGCACTCTGGGCTTTCACGACTATGGCCGGCTCTGGTTGCTGGACGGCAATGCGAAGGGTGCCGCTGCGGAAACGCTGCTGCGTGATCTGTTCGGCCTGAACGGTCCGGGGGCGGCATGAGCAGAACTCGAACCTACGTGGACAAGCTGCTGGGCGATACCGAGTACCTCCTCGAGCAGTGGGGGTGGTGGCGAATGGATGGGATGGGGGTTCCCGGATATGTGTCGCCGGCTGCCGCTATCATGAGCCAAGCCATGCCAATGTCGAGCCCAAAGGCCTACCACGTCACTGACGATATGGCCTTGGCCGTCGACCGGGTCATTGCTCGACTCATCGACAGGGCGCCGCAGGCCGGCGACTTCGTGTGGCTCTACTACGGCGCGAAGTGGCCGGCCCTGCGCATCGCGCGTGAACACCAGATCGGCGAGGCCAAGGTCAGGGAGACTTTGAAGTTGGCGGTGGGCTGGGTCGATAGCGCTCTGGAGCGGTTCCGCGAGAGCGCTTGAAGAAATAGTTTTACGCGCGGAATTAAGGGTGTTTTCATACCAGCGTGAATTGCTGTGAACGCAGCGTGACGCACTCGAAACCCGGCCCTGGCGCCGGGTTTTTTATTGCGTTGTCAGGTCTGGCGCGGCATCATCAGGCCCCCGTCTGACTCGATGTTTTCCTTCCTTGGCTTTCAGCGAGATGGACGGGAGGCCCGGAAGATCCCCTCTCCCGGGCCTTTTAGTTTCCGAAGGTCGAAACTCGGTAGACGGCAGTCTCACCTGCCACATCGGGCTGTAAGCAAAGTGACGGGTTACCGACCCACAAGGCCTTCACCCTTTGCGATAACCAATCAATGCAGGTGGAGCGCAGGATGCGCACGGGGTAGTGGCCCCTATCCACCCGCACCTATTTCAGAGCCCAGCCATAGCGCTGGGCTCTTTCATTTCCGCCGCAAGGCAAGCCAACACGCAGCTAGGCCCGTACAGCCGAAAGGCGGATGTCCGCTCATCCGTCCGCCCCGCTGCGCTCCTTTTCCAGGTGAGCGGAGTGGATCAGATGAGTGAGATTGATCTTGATGAGGCCGGCCTGCGTGATCTGGTGATGGTCAATGACGGCCAGGTTGTAACGACCTCGCTGAAGGTGGCTGAGCGTTTCGGAAAGCGGCACGACAACGTGATCAAGGCGATCCGCGGCCTCGATTGCTCGCCAGAATTTCATGCCCTCAATTTTGAGGAGATGATCGTGGATGTCGATATCGGCAAAGGTGCCAGGCGGAAATCTCCAGCGTTCCGCATAACCAGAGATGGCTTTGCGTTCTTGTGCATGGGCTTCACCGGCAAGGAGGCGGCCAAATGGAAAGAGGCTTACATCCGTGCCTTCAACTGGATGGCAGAGCAACTGTTCAAGCGCTCGATGGACTTCGCCACCCTGCGTAACGAGCTGATGGCGGAGTACCGACAAGAGAAAGGAATTGCCAGCCTGGCCGGCAAGACCCTGCGTCGATGGCAGATCAAGGCACCCGTCATCGAACAGAAGATCATCGAGGTCGAGCGCGAAGGGCAGTTGCAGCTGTTTCACGCCTGATCCGCCCCGGAACCCACCCGACGAACGAAAGCCCGCCATTGAGCGGGCTTCGTCGTTTTAGAACCCCTGCGAGGGGCAGAGACTATGAAAATGCCAGAACGCCCTGAAACTTGGGCTGCGCTGCTTGCGTGGCTGTCTGCGCACTATCCGCAGCTGTACGCCGCCGGCCTGTCCTTTGTGGTCGCGCTGACCCGGGTGATCTACGGCGGTGGAACGCGGCGCCAGGCGCTGCTCGAGGCAACGCTCTGCACTCTGATCACCTTGGGCCTGATTCCTGTCCTTGAGTGGTTTGGCCTTCCGCAGAACATGGCTACTGCTGCCGGGGTGTTCACCGGTTTCCTGGGTGTGAAGAAGATCGCCGAGTTCGCTGATCGGATCGCCGACTGGAAGTTTCCGCGCCGGGGGGCTGGCGAATGAAGATCACCGCCGATCAACTCGACCGCGCTACCGGGTGTGGTGCTGCTACTGCAACGACCTGGCTGGAGCACCTCAACGGTGCCATGGCTCGGTTCGAGATCAACACGCCCGAGCGCGTGGCGATGTTCCTGGCTCAGGTCGGGCACGAAAGCCAGAGCCTCAAGCGCCTGGTCGAGAACCTGAACTACTCCACCGAGGGCTTGCTCAAGACGTGGCCGAAGCGGTTCACGCCGGCCGAGGCGAAGCAGTACGCCCGCCAGCCCGAGCGCATCGCGAACCGCGTCTATGCCAACAGGATGGGCAATGGGTCGCCGGATACGGGCGATGGGTATCGATACCGGGGACGCGGCCTGATCATGATCACCGGCCACGACAACTACGCGGAAGCTGCACGCGCCCTGGCGCTGCCGCTGGTAGCGCAACCGGAACTGCTGGAGCAACGGACCTGGGCAGCAATTACCGCGGGGTGGTTCTGGCAGTCGCGGGGTTTAAACGACCTGGCTGACCAGGGCCGTTTCGAGAAGATTACTCTCCGTATAAACGGATCGTTCACCGGGGCTGAGGATCGCAACGCCCGGCTCGAATGGGCGCGTGCTGCGCTCAAGGGGGAATGATGCTCGGGTTCACGACGAAAGCCGAAGCTCGACAGATCGGCGTCTCGCACCATGGGAGCTATTACGGCATTCCGATGTGGCTGGGGGATGTCGATAGCGATTGCCCGCTAGCGTTCGCAAAGTGGGCGCCGCTTGAGATGGTCGTTTCCCTACTCTCGGTCATCGAGGGCATCGTCAACTCGATGCTCGATCTAGAGCCGACGTTCATGTTCAAGGTTGGCCGGAGGATCGACCAGTGACCTGGCGGCCATGGTTGGTGGTCGCCCTGGTGGCCGCGCTGGTGTTCTGGCGCCTCGATCACGTGACCGCCCAGCGTGATGACCTGCAGGCCGCCGTCGAGCAATCCGCTGAGACGATCACCGCCATGGCCCAGCAGGCCCAGCGCGACACCCAGGCGCAGGTCCAGACCGATGCCCTGGCCCGAACCTACCAAGCAGCACTGCAGGCCTCCCATGAAGAAAACCAATTGCGCCGCGATGCTATCGGCACTGGTGCTCGCGTCGTGTACGTCAAAGCCCGCTGCCCCGCAGACGGAGTGCACCCGGCTCCCGGAGCCTCCGGCAGCGCTGATGCAGGGAGAGCCGTCCTTGCTGCCGCTGATGGACAAGTTGTTTCTGATCTCCGAGCCGGAGTCGAGCGACGCGAACTGATGATTGAGGCGTTGCGTAAGCACATCGCCGGCCTGCCGAGGTATTGCAGAAGATGATCAGCATCAAGCCGGAAGGGTTCCAGCAGCAGCTCGGCGACCTGACCGAGCTTGAGCAGCGGCAGATTCCTTACGCGACAGCCACTGCGCTTACGCGGACCGCGCAAGGCCTGATGGATCGATTGCGCGATGAGATGCGTGTCGTGTTCGACCGCCCGACCCCGTACACCCTGAACAGCCTGCGCATGGTGCCAGCCAGGAAAGACCGGCTGGAAGCGCGGGTTTGGTTCAAGGACGAAGCGGACGGTGCGCAGCCTGCATCGGTGTGGATTGCCCCCGAGGTCTACGGTGGCCCGCGTCGGAACAAGCCGGCCGAACTTCAGCTCAGGGCCAAGGGGATACTGCCCGAAGGCAAGTACGTGGTGCCCGGCGCCGGCGCGGACCTGGATCGCTACGGGAACATCAGGCGAGGCCAGGTCACCAAGGCATTGAGCGGCATCCGCGGCTTCAGCCAGGCCGGGTACAACGCGAACGCGACCGATAGCAGACGGAGCAGGGCGAAGGGTAATGCTCGCCGCTACTTCGTCATGACCCGTAAGGGCCAGCCCATAGGCATTGCTGAGCGCACAGGCCGAGGCCGGGATGCTGTCTCGGTCGTCATGGCCTTCGTGTCTCGCCCTTCGTACCGCCGCCGGCTGAGCTTCTTCGAGATCGCGCAGCAGTACGCCGACGAGAACCTGCTGCGCGAGTTCGAGGTGGCGATGCGCGGCGTTGCTGCTCGGTTCGCTGCGAGGCGCTGACTGATGCACCAAAGTGGTGCGTTGCGGGTCCTCCCCGGGGTGCCCCCGTCAGAGGGTAATTCGAGCCCCGCGCGCCAAATATGTATGACCTTTTTTCGGAGGTTGGTTGTTGTTTAGTCATGAGCAAAAACGAAACAACCAAGCAGCGCGGATGGTTGAACAAGTCCGAGATGGCCGCGAGCCTCGGGATTTCTCCGCAAGCCTTTGATAAATGGGGCGTTCAACCAATCGAGCGAATAGGTCGAGAGGCCTTTTACACGGTGGCGGATGTGGTCGAAAACCGCATCCATCACGCCGCTCGGAAACAACAACCTGAGGGGGAGCTACCGGAAGGTCTCGATCCCTACGCTGAAGCCAAGCTGACACAGGAGCGACTCCGCCTCACCAAGGCCCAGGCCTACGCCCAAGAGCAGAAAAACCAGGTCCAGGACAAACTCCTGGTCCCGGTCCCGTTCGCCACTTTCGCCTTGGCGAAAATCGCCGCCAAGATCGGCTCGGCGCTGGAGACCGTCTGCAAAACGGTCAGTCGCCGCCACCCGGATGCTGATCCCTTGGTGATGGAGTCCTTCGAGCGGGAGATCGCCTTGGCGCGAAACCTTTCCGCTGAGTTCAGCGACGACATCCCGGGAATCCTTGATGAGTACCTTGCAACCCTGGATCAGTGATCTGCGCACTGCGGTCAAGCTGGGTTTGCAGGGAATGTTCAAAGAGCCGCCGATGACGGCGGTGGAGTGGGCCGACAAGCATTTCTACATGTCGGCCGAGTCCTCTTACAACGAGGGCCGCTGGAAGACTGCGCCATTCCAGGTCGCGATCCTGAACGCGATGGGCAACGACCTGATTCGAGTGGTCAACTTCGTGAAGTCGGCCCGGATCGGTTACACGAAGCTGTTGCTGGCCAACATCGGCTACAAGATCCAGCACAAGCGCCGCAACGTGATGATGTGGAGTCCGACCGACCCGGACGCCGAGGATATCAGCAAGAGCCACGTCAACGGCCTGATCCGCGACGTTCCGGTCATGCTTGAACTGGCGCCTTGGTTCGGTCGGAAGCACAGCGATAACACCTTGGACAACAAGGTGTTCGCGAACCGACGCAACCTCTGGATTCGCGGCGGCAAGGCCTCCCGGAACTACCGGGAGAAGTCCCCCGACGAGGTTATCTACGACGAGCTGTCGAAGTTCGACGCCGACGTCGAGGGCGAAGGCTCGCCGACATTCCTGGGTGACAAGCGCCTGGACGGTGCGGTCTACCCGAAATCTATCCGGGGATCGACGCCTGGGGTCGCTGGCGCTTGCCAGATCACCAAGGCGGCGGAAGAGTCTCCGCACCGGCTGCGCCTGCATATTGCTTGCCCGCATTGTCAGCGGGAGCAGCACCTGAAGTTTGGCGGCAAGGATTGTGAGTTCGGCCTGAAGTGGGAAAAGAACGAGCTGGGTGAGGCCGAGCGCGCCTGGTACGTCTGCGAGCACTGTGCAGCCTGTTTTGAACACCGCGACATGGTGGTGGCCCAGGCTAAAGGCCGCTGGATCTGCGACGAGACCGGCATCTGGACGCGCGACAGCATCGACTGGTTCGGCCCAGACAACGAGCCGATCCGCACGCCGCGCTCGGTCAGCTTCTACTGCTGGGCGATCTACAGCACCTGGACGACCTGGGTGTCGTTGGTTGACGAGTGGCTCAAGGTCAAGGGCGACCGCGAGAAGCTGATTACCTTCATCAACACCACGCGCGGCGAGGTGTGGGAAGAGGAGCAGGGCGACCGCGTGGAGTGGCAGACGCTCTATGCCCGCCGCGAGAACTACCCGAAGGTGCCGCCGCAAGCGCTTGTCCTGATGGGTGGAATCGACACCCAGGACGACCGCTACGAGGGCCGCGTTTGGGCTTTCGGTCTTGGCGAGGAGGCATGGCTTGTTCACCGTTTCATTCTGACCGGCGATCCGGCCAGTGAGGAATTGCGGCGTAAGGTCGGCTTGGAAATTCACCGGCAGTTCACTCGGGCTGACGGCGTTCCAATGCGTGTCGAGCGTTGGTGCTGGGATGCCGGCGGCCACTATGCCGATGAGGTAGAGGCCGAGAGCGTCAAGCATGGCGTGCACTGGGTGGTTCCGACTTTCGGGGCGAGCACATACGGCAAGCCAATCGCCAACTTCCCGAAGCGGCGCAAGCGCAAGGTCTACAAGACCGAACTGGGTACCGACAATGCGAAGGAACTGATCTACAGCCGCCTGCGCATTGATGTTCCCATCCCGTGGCAACCGACGCCCGGCTGTGTGCACTTCCCGATCGACAGCGACATCTGCGACGAGGACGAAGTGAAGCAGATCACCGCCGAGAAGAAGAAGCCGGTGATGGCGAAGGGTGTTCGCGTCCTGCGATGGGACTCCGGCGGGCGCCGCAATGAGGCGCTGGATTGCTTCGTGTACGCCCTTGCCGCGCTGCGCATCAGCCAGCAGCGCTTCGGCCTCGACCTCGACCAACTTGAGCGCGCGCGCGTTGATCCCGTGCCGGAGCAGGTCGCCCAACAGCAACCCTCGAACGAAAACCATGCCAGCACCTCTCGGGGCTGGCTCAACACTGGAAGCGGACCATGGCTCTGACAGCGCAGCAGATGCTCGACAAATACCTGGAGGCCGAGGCCGCCGTGCTCGAAGGGCGGACGGTGATCTTCAACGGACGCACCCACACCATGGAGGATATTGAGAAGATCCGCGCCGGACGCCGGGAGTGGGAGCGCCGCGCGGCGGCAGATCGGGACCGCGCCGCCGGTCGCCGACCAGGCCCGGCGCTGGCGGAGTTCTGCTGATGAACCTGATCGATCGTCTACTGAAACCCTGGGCCCCCGACCTGGTGGCTCGGCGCCTGGCCGCCCGCGAGGCAATCCAGGCGTATGAGGCTGCCAGGCCAGGGCGAACCCACAAGGCCAAGCGTCAACCGCTGGGCGCCGACACCTCGCTACAGAAGTCTGCGGTCTCCATGCGAGAGCAGTGCCGGAAACTGGACGAAGATCACGATCTGGTTACCGGCTTGCTCGATCGCCTCGAGGAGAGGGTGGTGGGCGGTAGTGGCATCGGCGTGGAACCGCTGCCGCTGCGCCTGGATGGCTCGGTGCATGCCGAGTTGGCCATGGAAATCCGCAGTGCGTGGGCCGAGTGGTCACTCTCGCCGGAGACCTCTGGTGAGCTGACGCGGCCCCAGGTAGAGCGGCTGATGTGCCGCACTTGGTTGCGCGATGGCGAGGGCTTGGCGCAGAAGTTGATGGGACGAGTCCCGAACTACACGTTTGCCACGTCGGTGCCTTTTGCCCTGGAGCTGCTGGAGCCCGACTACTTGCCCTTCAGCTACAACAACCTGTCGAAAGGCATTGTCCAGGGTATCGAGCGTGACACCTGGCGCCGGAAAAGGGCCTATCACCTGCTCAAGGATCACCCCGGCAACCTGCAGACGCTGGGCGGCAGCCTGGCGGTGAAGCGCGTCGAAGCGGAACGGATCATCCACATCGCCTACCGCAAGCGGATCGGCCAGAACCGAGGCGTGCCGATGTTGCACGCAGTGCTGATCCGCCTTGCCGACTTGAAGGACTACGAGGAGAGCGAGCGGGTGGCGGCGCGCATCAGTGCTGCCCTGGCGATGTATATCAAGAAGGGCAACCCCGACAGCTACACGGTGGAGCCCGGGAAGGACCGGAAGAACCGAACGATCCCCATCGCCCCCGGCATGGTCTTCGACGACCTCGAGCCAGGTGAAGACGTCGGGATGATCGAGAGCAACCGGCCGAACCCCTTCCTTGAAGGTTTCCGCAACGGCCAACTGCGGATGATCGGCGCTGGCACTCGCAGCACCTACTCCTCGGTGTCCAGGGCCTACGACGGCACCTACTCGGCACAGCGCCAGGAACTGGTCGAGGGCTGGCTGGGCTACGACCTGTTGCAGCACGAGTTCATCGACTACTGGTGCCGGCCTGTCTACCGGTCCTGGCTGCAGATGTACCTGTTGGCTCGGAAGGAGCGCCTGCCCGCCGACGTTGATCACCGCACTCTCTACGCGGCGGTCTACCAGGGGCCGGTCATGCCATGGATTAACCCGATGCATGAGGCCAACGCATGGGAGTTGCTGGTCAAGGCCGGCTTCGCCGATGAGGCGGAAGTTGCCCGCGCTCGTGGTCGAGATCCGCGCGAGCTGAAGAAGTCGCGTGAGACGGAGATCAAGGCGAACCGGGCAGCCGGCCTGGTCTTCAGTTCGGATGCCTACCACCAACTGGTCAAGTCCGGGATGGACCCGGTTGAGGCGGTGCAGAAGGTGTACCTGGGCGTCGGGAAGATGCTTACCGCCGACGAGGCTCGCGAGCTCGTCAACAGATACGGTGCCGGCCTACCCGTGCCTGGGCCGGATTTCCCCAACGAGAGCAACAATGGAGGCGCCGATGGGCAGCCATCAAACCCTGATCCATAAAATCCTGATGCTGCCGATGGCGGCGGCGTTGACTGAGGCCAACGCCCCGCATGAGTCCTGGTACAGCATTAAGGCTGCCGGTCGCGGCGTCGCCGAGGTGTTGTTGTACGACGAGATCGGCGTCTGGGGCATCACCGCGCTGCAGTTCGCTCGAGACCTCAAGGCAATGGGCGACCTGACCAAGATCAACCTGCACATCCACTCCCCGGGCGGCGACGTCTTCGAGGGGACGGCGATCTATAACCTGCTGCGCAACCACCCGGCCAGCGTCGACGTGTACATCGATGGCTTGGCTGCCTCGATGGCCTCAGTCATCGCCATGGCCGGCGACACCATCTACATGCCCGAGAACGCCATGATGATGGTGCATAAGCCCTGGGGCATCCAGGGCGGCGATGCGGACGACATGCGCCGCTATGCCGAACTGCTCGACAAGGTCGAGGACACCTTGGTCATGGCCTATGCCAACAAGACCGGGAAGTCCGCCGACGACATCAAGGCGCTCCTCAAGGAGGAGACCTGGATGAATGGCCGAGAGGCCGTCGCTGCCGGCTTCGCCGACCAGCTCACTGAGCCGCTGCGAGCGGCCGCTCACCTTTCCTCCAAACGCATGCAGGAGTTCGCCCACATGCCCGAAGCTCTGAAAACTCTACTGGCCCCGCGCGCCCAGACCCCCGCCGCGCCGGCCAACACTCCCGCGCCGACTCCGGCACCGGCCGCGCCGGCGGCTCCCGCGGCCGCTGCCCCAACCGAGGCCGATATTCGCGCCCGCATCCTCGCCGAGGAATCTGGTCGCCGCAGCGCAATCACTGCTGCCTTCGGCGCGTTTTCCACCGGGCACGCCGAACTGCTCGCCACCTGCTTGAACGACATGAACATCACCGTCGACCAGGCGCGCGAGAAGCTGCTGGCTGCCATTGGCGCCGACACCCAGCCGGCTGCCGCCCTGAGTGGCGGGGCCCACATCCATGCCGGCAACGGCAACCTGGTGGGTGACTCGGTGCGCGCGAGCGTGCTGGCCCGCATCGGTCGAGGCGAGCGCCAGGCTGACAACGCGTACAACGGCATGACGCTCCGCGAACTGGCCCGCGCCTCGCTGGTCGATCGTGGGATCGGTGTGGCCTCGCTCAACGCGCCACAAATGGTCGGCTTGGCTTTCACCCACACTTCCAGCGACTTCGGCCTGATCCTTCTGGATGTCGCCAACAAGTCGGTGCTGGCTGGCTGGGAAGAGGCCGAAGAAACCTTCCCGCTGTGGACCAAGTCCGGCATTCTCACTGACTTCAAGCCGGCGCGCCGCGTCGGGCTGGGCGAGTTTTCCTCGCTGCGTCAGGTGCGTGAGGGCGCCGAGTACAAGTACGTTACCCTCGGCGAGCGCGGCGAGCAGATCATCCTGGCCACCTACGGAGAGCTGTTCAGCATCACTCGTCAGGCGATCATCAACGACGACCTGCAGATGCTCTCGGATATCCCGTTCAAGCTGGGCCAGGCTGCCAAGGCCACCATCGGCGACCTGGTCTATGCGGTTCTGACCGGTAACCCGGCGATGAGCGATGGCAAGGCTCTGTTCCATGCCGACCACAGCAACCTGCTCACTGGCGCGGCTTCGGCGCTTTCCATCGACAGCCTGAGCAAGGCCAAGACCCAGATGGCCACCCAGAAAGCCCAGGTAGAGAAGGGCAAGGGGCGCACCCTCAACATCCGTCCGGGCTTCGTTCTGACTCCGGTGGCACTCGAGGACAAGGCCAACCAGATCATCAACTCCGAGTCCGTGCCGGGCGCCGACGTCAATAGCGGCATCGTCAACCCGATTCGCGCATTCGCGCAGGTGATCGGCGAGCCGCGCCTGGACGATTCCTCGGCGACCGCCTGGTACATGGCGGCCAAGAAAGGCTCTGACACCATCGAGGTGGCCTACCTGGACGGCGTCGATACTCCGTACCTGGAGCAACAGGAAGGCTTCACTGTCGACGGCGTGGCCAGCAAGGTCCGCATCGACGCCGGCGTGGCGCCGCTGGACTTCCGTGGCCTGCAGAAATCCAACGGCGCCTGATCGGTGCCAACTCCCGAGCCCCGCATCTAGCGGGGCTTTCTGTTTCTGCCATTAGGAGAATCAACCATGGCGAAGAACTATGTGGAGGACGGCAACGTCCTGACTCTCATCGCGCCTGCTGGCGGCGTTCAATCTGGCGTGCCGGCGGTGATCGGAGACCTGGTGGTGGTGCCGCTGGTAGATGCCGCCGCGGGCGAGCCGTTCGCCGGAAAAACTGGCGGCGTCTGGAGCCTGCCTGCTGCCGCTGGCCTGACCCAGGGTGCCAAGTGCAGCGTGCTCGATGGGGAACTGGTAGCTGCTGCCACTGCCGACTCGGTGGCGTTCGGCAAGATCACCGAGCCCACCGTTGACGGCTTCGCGTCGGCGATGCTGATCCAGCAATGAGCGCGCCGGGCCGTTTTGGCCGGCTGATCCAACGGCTCCACGAACGTGGGCAACAGCGGTTATCTGATGCCGTGGGCGAGTTCCGCGGCATCGGTCGTCCCCCGATCAGGGGGATACCGCTGCAGGTCGACCGAAACCTCACCTACGAGGGACCTGATGGGGTTTTCATCACGGACAAGGTTGGGATCAGTTGGCTGGCGAAGGACGTTCCCACGGCATCGCGTGGCGACCTCTTCGTCATCGGGTCGTCGCGCTATCTCGTGGAAAAGCTCATTGCGAACGACGGTTGGTTGCTGACGGCAGCAACGATCGAGGAGGAAGCATGAAGCCGAACGTGCTCACGATCGGCCGCTTGGCCTTGCTGGCGCGCCTGCAAACCATCACGCCAAACCAGGGATACCGGACAGACGCTGGCACTCGTGTGCTCTCCGGGTGGTTTAACGAACTGGTCAAGGAACGGCACGAGGGCTTTCCGCTGATTGTCGTCCAGCCCGGCAAGGAGCAGCCGCCGGAGCATCTTGATGCCGCCGTTCGCTTCCATCGCGGCTTCGACGTGGTAGGCGCGGTGCAAGGTGGGTATGACCACTATGAGGAGGCTCTGGAGGACCTACAGCTAGACCTTTTGGCGTGCCTGATGCCTGCCCCCAAGGGGCATTTCCTGCGCTGGCTGCCCCGAGAGCGCGGCATTACCGGGCTGACGTTGGGGGCGCCTGAGCCGTACCCGCCGGGTGATGGAGTGGCCGCTGCCGTGATTCGAATCCCTGTCTATCTGAAAACCATCATCGAGGGGTAACCCATGAAGAGCGATCCCCAGGTGCCGGCCACGGTCGACGCCGCGCCTCCGGCTGCACTGAACAAAGCCGTCGAGGTCACCCTGGCCAAGGTGCATTGGCACCAGGGCGAGGAGAAGGCGGCCGGCGAAAAGATCAACGTCAGCCCTGACCAGGTTGAATTCCTGCGCCGCGAAGGCGTGATCAAGAAGGAGGCCTGATATGGCTATCGAGAAAGAGACGTACGTGATCGGCGGCTGGCTTAAGGCACGCGAGGCAGGGACTACAGGGCCTTTCAAGAAGGTAGGTCTGGTATCCACCATTCAGCAGACCATCGAGAGCAGTGAGATCACGCTACCCGACACCACCACTCCGCAGGGCGGCGAGTACGACTCGGTATCGCGCATCTCCTCGGTCGGCCTGGGGATCAACTTCCGCGAACTGCATACCTCGATGCTGGCGGCCCTGATGTGGGGCGACGCCACCAACGTTCCCTCTGCCACCCACACCGACGAAGCGCACACCGCCGTTCCGGGAGGCACGATCGCGCTCGACTTCATGCCGCTGGAGATCACCAGCGTGAAGAGCGATGACGGCACCACTACCTACGAAGAGTTCGACGACTGGAACATGACCGGAGCCGGCCTCGAAATCGTTGAAGGGGGTGCGATCTCTGCGGCCACACCGATCAAGGTGACCTACAAGTCCGCCACCGTCGATGTGATCGAGGCGCTGACCAACAGCGGCAAGACGTTCGAGTTCCTCTTCGAGGGCGAGAACGCCGCTGGTACCCAGCGCCGCATCCAGGCGCGCTACTTCCTCTGCCGCTTAAACCCGTCGAGCCAGCAGGATTGGATCAACACCGAAGACTTCCTGGCCGCCGAGGCCACTGCCAAGGTGCTGATGGACCCAACCAAGGTCGGTGCTGGAAAGTCGAAGTACTTCAACATCAAGAAGGAACTGGCGACGGTGTGACGCCGTTCATGCCCGGCAGGGACGCCGGATGTGGGCTCGCCCGCGTGGTGCTACAGTGGCGGCATTTAGGGAGGGGTTGAAATGTACTCTAGGTCGCGCGGATTTACCCTTGTCGAGCTGATGGTCATTGTCGTGCTTTTGGGTGTCATGGTCGCTTTCGCCATTCCGTCGTTTGTGAATCTCATAAAAGGCAATAGCATGGCCTCGGCGCGCAATGATTTGCAAAAGAGCCTCGATTATGCGCGTGCGATGGCCATGACAAATAAGACCGGGGCGCAGGTCTGCGTAGCTGATGGGACAATAACTATCAGCAATGCACGTAAAGCGGAAAAGATCATAACCGGCGGAAGCGGGGACGCTGTTCAGTACGGATTTAAGTATGACTGGGAGGTCGCAAGTAAGCTCTCATCTAAAGAGTACAAAGCTATTGGGTCCAATGGACTGGATTCTGGCTGTGTTGTATTTGCGTACAATGGTTCAATACCTGAGATTGCTAAGAAGGCGCCGAAGTCTCCTAAGCCGCCTATTAGTTCTGAAGGTAGCTGTGACACCAGTTCTTCGCCTCCTCCTTACGTCAATAAGGATGGGTTCTTCGGACGCTCGGATGGCTCTGCCGATCCGGAGTGGGAGCTGATCTTCAACGGCGCCGGTTTCTATGTTGTCAGAAAGCCTGGAGGGGCTGACTTTACAAGTGAGCTGTCTTGGGACACTTCTGGCTGCTGATGGTTTTATTTCAGTTACCGACCCCGCTATTTGCGGGGTTTTCTTTTTTATGGAGTCAAAAATGTCCACATTCACAGCAAGTCGGGTTGTTGATATTGATGGCGTTGAGTTGACCGTTCGGGAACTTAGCGTTGCGGATGTTCGAAAGCTAATGCAAGAGGTCAGCGACCAAGACCTCGTCAACAATGTCCTCTTCGAAGATATCAGGCTATCCGATCTGTGCCTGATGACGTCGGTTACGAAGAGCCAAATTAACGATCTCCGGCCTAGCCAACTCGCCAAGTTGCGGGATGCATGTAAAGAGGTGAACCCGCATTTTTTCGGAATGCTGGGCCGTCTCTCGAAACTCCGCGACAAGCCATAAGGAGTTTGGAGCGCGCCATTTGCGTTCTGGTGAGGCTTGGGCATCACCACGTCCTTGAATATCCCTGGTCGCTGTTCTTGACCGCGCTGAAGGCTGAATGAAATGGCTGACGTAAAGATCCGGCTGACCGCTGACCTCGATGATGCGCTGCGCGAGGTGTCAGGCTTCCGCAAGGAATATGCCGAACTGGTCAGGCAGGTCGCGCAACCTCTCAAGCGTTTAAACGATTTCACTGCTCTCGAAAGCACCCTCGAGGACACGCAACGCCAGGCGCGCTCTGCGCGCGAGCAGATCCGCACGCTCGGCAACGAGCTGGCATCGACGATCAGGCCAAGTCGCGAATTGCAGCAGGCTTACCGGGACTCCATTTCGGACCTGCGAAGCCTGGAGCGGGCAGAGACCGTCCAGGTAGCCAAGCTCGGAGCGATGCGCCGGGAGTTGAAGCAGGCCGGGCTGGATACGAGGAGCCTGACATCCGAACGGCAGCGGCTCCAGCGGGAGCTGGATCGAAACCTCCAGGCGGGCCGGAATGATGCGGCCACCACCAGCCTCCGGCAACAGGCCGCAGCGATCAAGCAGAGCGCGATAGAGCAGCGCCGCTTCAACTTGGAGCAAGCGCGTAGCACCCTGGGAGTAGCCAGGGTGCGCGAACTGCAGGCTGCTATCGGGCAGTTGAACCAGCAATATCGCTTGCTTCGGTCGAGCGGAACGCTGTCCACAAGGGAGCTTGCGATTGCCCAGCGGGCGCTCAAGAAGCAGATCGCAGAGACCAAGGGTGAACTCAACTCGCTTGGTGCCGGCTCGCGGCTGTCGAGCATCGGCTCTCTCCGCGGGAGCGGTCCAGCGCTGGCGGTTGCGGGTCTCGCCGCCGCAGTAGGCGCTGCAACGGCGAAGCTAGCGAACGGGGCTGACACTGTTGGCCGGCTCGATTCCCGGCTTCGCCTGGCGACCCGCTCGCAGGAAGAATTCAACACCGCGCAGATCGAACTCGACCGTATCGCGGATGATGTTCAGGGCGACGTCGGCGACCTCATCGGCCTTTATTCGCGGTTGCAGCGCCCGCTTCGGGATGCGGGCATGGATCAGCGCGCCGCCCTCGAAACCGTAGAGGCGGTGTCGCTCGGCCTGAAAATTGGTGGGGCATCTGCCGAGGAGTCGGCCTCGGTCATTACCCAGTTCTCCCAGGCCATCGCCAGTGGTGTCCTGCGGGGCGAAGAGTTCAATACCGTTCTGGAGTCCTCGGATCGCATTGCTGGCGCCCTGGCGGACTCCTTCGGAGTGACTGTCGGCCGGCTTCGCGAGATGGCTGCCGCCGGTGAACTGACCTCGGAGCAGATCGTTATCGCGCTGCGGAAGGAGTTGCCGAAGCTCCGCGAGGAGATGGCGTCGTTTGCCCCGGAGATTGGTGCAGGGCTGAACCGGATATTTTCCGAAACCCAGAAATATTGGGGGCGTCGCGCGAAGGAAACAGGCATCGTCGACTGGGTTGCGAACCAGTTGAACGATGTTGCCAAGGGGATCAACACGGCGAATACGCTGGTGAAAAAGGGCGAGGGCAGCCTCACAGCCACGCTCGCCGCAGAGAAGGCGCGTCAAGAGCAGATCGTGAAGCGCCAGAATGATGCCTTGAAGCGGGCTCGGGAACAGAACGTCGCTGATCTCCAGTCTGAGGTTGTTCGGACCAAGGCCCTCCTTGAACAGTCCACCAAGAACCTCAACGACGCGCTTTCGCGCCAGGCAGATGTCCGCAAGGAGTTTGCCGACCTGGTGAAGGGCATCCAGGCGACGCCCACCTCCGGAACGCAGACCTTCGGTGATGCCACTGCGGCCCAGGCCTCGGCTCGCAACGCGCTGACCGCCGGCAACAACCAAAAGGCGATCGAGGAGGCGCGCCGCGCGCTGCAGATCCTTCAGCAACTGAAGGACGCTGGCGCGAACAGCTACGGCTTCGAAGGCGTGGCCAAGGAGGTGGAGCGCATCGCCAACAAGGCCGCAGAGGTCGAGGCTGGTAATGCCAAGGCTGCGGATGACGTCAACCGCCTGAACCTGGCCGACCTCGAGGAGCGCATCAAGGCTGTGCAAAACGTCGAGGTGTCGTTCGGAATGGACTTCGAAAGCGCGGAGACCTTGAAGCAACAGGTTGCCGACATCGCCGCCGGACTGGCTGAGCAACTCGTGATACCCATCACGCTGGTTCCGCCTCCGGAGATGGGCTTGCCTGGCGTGCCCAGCATCACCCCCAAGATACCCGGGTTTGCCACTGGTACGCAGAGCGCTCCCCCTGGTATGGCGTGGGTTGGGGAGCGTGGGCCGGAATTGATGATGATGCGCGGAGGAGAGCGCATCTTCAACGCGGTGCAGTCGCTGCAGATGTCGCAGAGGTATCAACGAACTCTCCCCGAGATACCCGAGATTCCGACCGCGGCGCTTCAGCAGGCGAATCCGCTGGCAGCCATGCAAAACCTGGGATCGCTGACCCTCAACCTGGGTGGAGACGATGCCGGCTTCACCGTTTTCGGGACACACGACACGCTCCGAGACATACGCAAGGCCGCCTCGAAGTTCGGGCGGACGCGCCCAAAATGACCAAGCCCGCCTCGCGCGGGCTTTTTTATGGAGTTGGGAATGATCATTCCGAACGTGATGCTCGGGGGAATACCGATCGTGATACACGGTGGCGCCCCGCAGTGTCAGTACCAGGCTGTAGATGGCGGCGTCGAGCGATTGAGGCTCAGCGGAGGTGCGGCAGTACAGATGACGCACTGGCGCAAGACGGCAATCACCATCAGCGGATCAGGATGGATCGGGACGGGGATGCTTGGGCTCGACTTCGACAGCCCGCTGGAGCTGCGATGCAATGCGTCGCTTGGCGTCTCGGGTCGTACTGCCGCCGACCGAGTATTCACCATCCCGGGCGAGGTTCGGCCGGACGCCGGTCCATGGGGGCTGGCGCTGGTCGGTCGTGAGTGGGTCAGAACGGACGTGTCGTCTGCCGGCCAGGTGATAACTGTGTCGGAGATCCCGGGTGCGCAACTCTACCGCGTCGAGTGGTGGCCGCTGTTCCACGTCTTCGCGTCGATCCCTCCTGAAGCGCTTGATTCTTCGAACAACAGCCGGACCTGGCAAATTGTCGCTGAGGAAATCTGATGCTCAACGGTGGACCGCTCAATAGCGCTGCGCTGAACTCGGCCGCTCAATCCGTTGTGCCTGGTCCTGAGCCGATCATCCCAGGCTACGCTTTCACATGGCGAGCAATCGTGTGTGTTGGCGATGACGACGTTACACCGCTCCTGACCGGGGAGATCGAGGTCGATCGTGAAGAGGGGGCGGCTGGCGTCGCGTCCTTTTCGATCTATCTCGGCGACGGCCCTGTTGTCCCTACGGACTGGATTGGTCGAACCGTAACCATCGACTACGCAACGGAGACCGCCGGCGAGCAGAGTCAGGGCCGGCGGTTTACGGGAAGGGTTACGCAGCCAGCCTGGAATCCTGTTCGGCGCGTCCTGGACGTCAGTTGCACGGACCAGTTGCAGCAGCGTGTAGAGGCCATGGAGATTGCGGCCATCGACGCCCTGGTCGGCGGCGCCTGGTCCGCCGATGTGTTCGAGGCGGTCGATGGACGCTCGCGGTGGGACTACGCCCAGGAGCGTTTGACCAGCGTAACCGGGAGCTTGGACTGTTCGCCATATGGTGCTCTCCGCGTCACGTCATGGCTTTCGGTGGCACCTGCCTACGAGTTCGGCCAAGGCTCTACGGTATACGGATCGCTTGCGGTCGAGTTGGCCGACCTGAGTTCGCAGACGAACAGGGTCGAGATCGAGTGCGACTACCGATTCAGCCGGCTATGGCAGTTGAACGCCTCGTATGGTTGGCAGCACCCCGGCACTGGTAACGCTGTTGGCGAGGCAGGGTTTTGCAACTGGCGCGGCGACGACACCGAGTTGCCAGATGTCGAGATGATCACCTCGGCGACCGAGAGCAGCGGTCAGACGTTGTTCTATGCGACCTGGTATCCACTGCCGCCCACGGGCGTCTACTGCAATCCGCCGGCGGCATGGGTAAACAACTTCACCGAGCTGCTGCTCGGCGGAAATTGGATTGCTGGCCGGCGCTGGGTGCAGTCCGTTACAGAGCGCTATCGGTTTGTCATGGAGGTTCAGCCGAGCGTGGCGGCGACCGGTCCGATTGTCGGTCGGCAGCGTGCCTCGTTCGAGATCGAGTCGGACAGGGCCGAGCGCTGGGAAAGCGACCCGATCACCGGCGGCAGCACCG
>JAEHJW020007105.1_pt1 | contig 32109 bp, 48 predicted proteins | sample 9271431 | NCBI WGS metagenome assembly JAEHJW02 | reverse complement strand
CGGCGGGATAGCTCCGGGGGCTTATGTCCCGAGTGATGTCCCCACTGGGCCAGCACAGCCTAGCCCCTCAAGTGGCGGAAGTTCTCAGGGCGGCGGAAGCTCTCAGGGCGGCGGGATAGCTCCGGGGGCTTATGTCCCGAGTGATGTCCCCACTGGGCCAGCACAGCCTAGCCCCTCAAGTGGCGGAAGTTCTCAGGGCGGCGGAAGTGTCCCTTCGTCGCCAAGCAATAATAAGATACCATCCGCTCCTATCGCTGGGCCGGATCAGAGTGGGAACCCTAACCCTATAATTTCCGATCCTAACAGTCAGCAGGGTACGCCCTTTATACCAAGGCCTCCACAAATGCATGTCCCTCCGCCGCCCCCCCCCGGTCCACCCACGCCCCCTCCATCGCCCCCCATAGACACTCCAATTATACCCCCTGGATTTCTGGGTACGCCTAGTAAACCATGGGAATATATGCAACAGGCGGCAGCATCGACCAACCAAGGCGACATAGCTCTACACGGAGCGCAGGGCGCAATGGCTTCCGCTGCGGAGACATCGCAAACATCTCAAGAGATTGCAGAGGCTGCGCAGGCCGCTGGCGCTGGTTACGACACGGGGCTTGGAGCATCACTGGGTGGATCGGCGAGTGACTATGCACGCAGGGCGACGGAGAGTGCCAGAGCGCAAGCCAGCGAGGAAGCCGCAAGGTCGTCAATTGAGGCAAGCAAAGCAGCTGTGCGCACAGCCCGCGCGATGGGGTTAAATCCCGGCGAAGCTGCGCTGTCCGGGGCGCAATCTATCGGTGATACTTATACCGACGCTTACTCTAAAGCTCTTGGCCAGGGCCAGGCACTATATGGGCAAGGCACAAGCATGATCGGGGCGGCTGGCAGTGACATGGCGAATCGCATCCAGGCGGCATTAGGCACACAGCTTGGAGCGGGGAACCTCGCGGCGGGGAACGCCCAGGCGGCGCAAGGACAGCAAAATCAACAGCAAAATCAACAGAATCAACAGAATCGGAATATATGGGGCGCCATATCCGCGGCGATTGGCGCGTTACTTTCGGACAAGCGCGTTAAACAGCGCATCCGCGATCTTGTCGGTCAGTCTGACAAGTTCGCTCAGGTTGCGCCGAAAACATTTGAGTATAAGCCGGAGATAGGCAATCCCGGGGAGAAAAGCGGCGTCATGGCCCAGGACCTGGAGGCAGCGGGGCTTGGCGATATGGTTAGAGAAGGTCCGGGCGGTGTCAAGATGATCGACACAAACGCGGCAATATCGAATATACTTGCGGCTGTTTCGGACTTGTCGCGGAAGTTTAAAGAGATGGAGGGGAAATAATGCCGGATGTTGGTAGGGTGGTTGCATCCACCGCAGGCATGACCCCTGCCGAAGCGGTGGGGATTAAGCGTAAGATCGAGCACCGGGACTCGCTTACCCCGCGCGAGGTTGCGGCGTATGAAGCGGTGACAGGCGACAAGGTCCCCCCCGAACTAATCATCGGGACTGTCGAAAATCTGAAACAAGCATACGACCGCAGCGCGAAGGAATTGCGTGATGCGGAAGGGACTGCCGGGAGTAAGGGAGTTGCTGCGGCTACCGCAAAGATGGATGCGGCCCGAAAGGCCCTCATGGCTAAGGCTACTGAGGAGTATAGGGCAAGTGCTACGCCGGATAGAGTTAAATATTTAGGTGGCATACTAGGCTATTCGGAGGCAGATGTTGCGCGCAGGCTCGGCTTACCTGCCCCCTCCCCTTATGCAAAACCACCCATCAAGGTAGATCATTCTACCCCTGCTGGGGCTGTTCCTATTCCGCCTCCCGTCGGTGGTGGAGTGGCTCCAGGTGGCGGTGTTGCCGCATCTGCGCCTCCAATAGGGCTACCTGGAACTGGCGCGAAGCTCCAGCCTGCAATTGGGTTTACCCCGCCACCCGCTATGCGGTCCGGCGTGCAGGGGGATGTAACTGCGGGCGGTATCTCTCCAGCGACGAGCGCAGCGTTTTGGAAGTGGATGCAGGAGAAGCAGAAGGCCGGAAAACTTGTGTCGGACTACCCGATGTATACAAAGCCGTGGGACGAGGCAACGCCCGAGGAGCGAGCACGGCTAATGACGGCAAACGCCGATTATTATAAGGAGTTTGTCAAAGAATTTGGAGAGAAGCGCGTGGGGCCGGGGGCTGAGAAGCAAGCGGCTACTCCCGCAAGGTTGCCGAGCAAGCCCATGCAAACCGCCAAGATCGGCGGGGCCGCATCTGGCGGGGGGAAAGCGGCAAAAATTGCCGAAGCTGCAGCCTCAAGCGGCGATCCTATGGCTTTCCTTACGAGGCTCGGCGAGGTTCTTCAAGCTGGGGCCTATGGTATGGCCGGGGGGAGCGATCTCGCTGGTACGGCATACGGGATGAGAGTTGCCCGAGAGGCCGAAGCCGCAAAAGCTGCAAAAGAGAACGACTTTTACGAGCGCATGAAACAGCTCGACCTTGAATATCAGAAAAGCGCGGCAGAGAAGGCCGAGGCGCTGGAACGCTGGAAGACTGGGGAAAGCTCCGGGCTTACTCGCGAGGGATGGGCAGCGGAGAAAGCTAAATCGGATGCAGCGCTCGCGGAATCGAGATATGAGGCGGAACTTGCCGCCAAGGCGAGGGAAGCGGCGACAGGCAGCAGCGGGCTAGCTGCTCTAGGCGCTTACCTCAAAGGGGCAGAGTAATGGCCTTTTGGGATGATTTACTTGCGGGCGGTTATGGCGCTCTTAATTCGGCTCTTTTCGGCCTTCCTGATTGGCTTGTGGACCGGGCTGGGGAACTTGGAGTAACAGGCGCCCACGAAAACCTCGAAAAGTGGAAGTCTGAAAACGCGGGCGCGGTATCTACAGGCGACCTGATTGGCACGGTTGGTTCTCTCCTCATTCCTGGAGGCGCGATCGCTAAGGGAGTTGGTAAAGGCGTCGGCTTGCTTGCCAAGGGTGCGGAGGCCCTGAAACTGGGCAAGACTGCCGAGAGCATCGGGAAAGGCGCTAAGGCACTCGATACTATTGGCGATATTATCAAGGGTGCCAAGAAAATTGAACCGAGCCTCAAGGCTACCTCCCCGATTGCAAAGGCTCTTGCAACGGGCGGGGGTTCGGCCCTTCGGGGTGCGCTCGGGGCGTTAGAAGTTGCCGCGCCTCGCGCGCTGTTTTCTCCCGAGGCTGCGGGCGAGCTTCCCGGCGCAGTGGCGCTAGGTGGTGCCCTTGGCGGCGCTACGAGTATAGCAGGGAAATTACTCGGCAAGATGGGGAGGGGCAGCCGGTTTGCCAATCTCGGTATCACAGAGCCGATGGTAAAAGAGACTCTTGTCGGTGGGATTCCTAAGTCTTTCCGTAATGTACGGCGTGATGCCCTCAGAGAAGGGATTAAGCGTTTTGATGAAGATATCAAGGCACTCAAGCTTACCAAGAAAGGCAAGCTTGATGAAGTCTTAGAAAACAATCCTTTAGGAAAAACAGAAGCCGAGATGATGGCCACTAATTACAATGCCATGTCCAAGGCAGACCGTATTGCCAACCTGACAGCGGGACCGGAGCTTGCCATTCATGCCACCAACTATGGCACGGATGAAGCGCTAAAGGTTGCGGAAGAAATCCAGGGCATGGATTGGAATGCAGCCAAAAAGCATTTACAGAAAATCCTTGCATCTCCCGAAGGTGGGAGTATTGGGCAAATCGCCCGCAAGGATGCTGCCCGAATCATCCGCGACAATGTCGATGAAGCCGCGCTAAAGGGTCTTCCCGCTGGTACAATTGAGAACCTACGCCGATACTATCCAACCCGCGTTCTTCTTGAAAAAGCGGGGGAGAAGGTGGCGGGTGAGCTGGGCGAGAAGTTCACCCCCAATTCCTCAACGTTCCCATCCCAGGCGATTAGTAAGCTCTTGCTTCCCGGCGCAGGCGGCGCGTATGGCCTCAGTCAAGGGGGGCTGGATCTTGCGGACCCATCCACTTATCCCCAGGCTTTACTTGCGGGCGCCGTTGGAACTCTTGGCGGCGGGCTTGCCGCTAAGGGGCTTCCTAAGCTCGGAAATATAATTGCAGGGAATGCCGAGCGTATGGCTGACAAGGGCGCGGGCATTCTTGCCAAGGCGGCAGGGCTCACGGCAAAAGATGATGCAATAGAAAAGGCTCTCCCTGGAGGGGCTGCACCTGGCGGAGGCGCAGCGTCGGTAGTAAAAGCGGAAGCGGAGGTAGATGCTACTGCGGAGGCAGCGGGAGCCCCGGGAATGGCGGCGCAAATCAAAAATGCGGCCAAGACGGAGTTGACCGATAAGTACGCCGAGGAAATCGACAACAATTTGATGATGCTATATCAGCGGTTTAATCTCGGCCAAGAAATTGGCTATGACGATTTCAAGGATTATGTGCGATCCGTTACGCACGACTTTGATCCGTCGCGCGCTGAAACGTCGCGCCTTCTTTTCTTTAACAAGGCCGACCGCGAACAGTATATGCGGGAATACTCCTCCATCCTCGCATATAAGAATGCCAATATCGAGGACGCCCTCCAGTTTGAGGGAGCAGGCAAGAGCTTCGGTGGGACGCTTTCAAGTATTGGGGCGGGCCTTGGCATTGGAGATGCGGAAGGATATAGGCGCAGATCGGCCGCATTTGAGAAAGCCGTAGATGTCATCGAAGGGATGACCGGAAAGGCTGATGCTACCGCAAAGGCGTTCAACGTGCGCGATATCGAAGACCGGCTCGCGTCGATTATCAAGAGCCCCCGAACGCTGGCGGAGAAGAAAACCGAGTTTGAAAATTGGATGCAAGAGCAGGGCATTGATATGGCCCGGGCGCGAGAGTGGGGGCTTTTGTGAGCGATCTATACGGCAAAATGGCAACAGTATTCGGTCCTCCTAAGATTCCCACGCCGACCGAGGAGAAGTACGAGCCCGAGAAGCGCGGCCCGGGGCGGCCAAGGAAAGAGCCAGACCTCCCGCGCGGAATACCTGATATCGGCCTGATTGCCCAGGCGCAGGCCGTTTTCACGCCGATAAATCCAACACCTAAAGGCCCGAGCGCGCCCATGGTCCCCCTCGGGTCCGCCGGCGCTATGGACCAGACAGGCGCATGGGGAGGTCCGAATAAATGATTGTTCCGCCGCGCGTCGCAAATAATGATGCCTACGAAATCAATAAAGCGCTCATCCTCATGGCCTCACTTGCGGATGGCGGTGATAGTACAGTACGCGAGGAAATGCAAGCCGCCGACAATATTGCGGCTTCCAGCATCATATCACTAAATACAAGCGTCGATATTCTGGCGCGTAGTCTCAAGGCAGGAGGTAGTATCAGCTATGCCGGTGTAGCGGATACACATACCATACAGCCTTTAATAGCCGGGATATGGTATCAAGGCACTGCTCCCGGCGCGGTCATGCGGCGATATCTTGTCGCGGTACCACAGACGACCATCACAAGCGCGATGCCTGGATATCCAGCGGCGGGGGCATGGGCATATGTCACCGTGGACTATCGTGGAATAGTGCGGCTTCGGGCGGCAACGGGAGCGGGGACGGTTCGTCCAACTGACAATTTTTTTAAGTTTTCGGGGGGAGGGGTAGGGTATCAAGATATCGATAGGAATGGGTATTATTATTCAGATGGGGAAAGAATTGTCGGAGTTATACATAAAATAACTGCGACATCATTTTTATATATTGTAAATGGGGCCGAGGCATCGGAAGTCGGGGAATATATCCCAACTATATATTTCTCTACAGTTCCTGGGGTTCAAACCTATACCAAGACGGTAGGGCGATACCGCACCGACGGGAAGGTATCAGAGTGTTGGGGATGGGCTCGCATCTCCGCTAAAGATCCGGCAGGAGCTGGAGAAGTCCGAGTGACTGCGCCCTTCCCGAATTATGACGACTCCCTAGGGGCTGATATAAGCTATACAGAAGGGTTGACATATAATGTGGGGTACACCCATCTATCGGGGGTATGGTGGGCTTCCTCATCAGAGATATATATTTTCCAGAAAGGGTCGGGGGTCGCGTCAACGGGTATTCCTTATGCTCAAGTAGCGTCAAACTGCAATATAATGTGGCGCACACAAGGCTATTTCTAGGGGGGGGGGCATGGCAGATGCACTTTTGCTTGGCGAATTAAACGAGAGTGTCCGAGCGCACGATCAGCGTCTCAATAAGGCAGAACAAGCTATACAAGAAGGCCAGCGAGATTTTGCTATCTATTTAGCCACCGGGCGGGCAGAGACATGCCTCGCGGATGATAAAGTAAAAATGCTTTCCCTGCAAATCGATAAAAAGTTTGCAGAGAGTAAACAGCAGAATACCGCTAACATAATTATGAACGCGGTTATATTACTAGCAAGCTGCGTCGGGGCATTAAAGCTTATCGGCGTATTTTGAGGAGGTTTTAAGATGGCGATTACTTCGACGATTACTAAGACGTCGCACGCCGATGGAAGCGCGGCCTGGTACCTTGCCCGGTTCTCGGCCGTACTTGCTGATTATGCTAGCGCCGCCGCGCTCACCGGCTACGCTACGCCAGGGCTTATCTTCCCCAACGGGGTGCGCCAGGTATTCGCGACGGAGAAGATCAAGGATGCGTCTTGCAAAGTCCAGGTTAGCATGTCTACCCCAAGCCAGATTGATGCTGGCGTCGCAGTATGGCAGGATTTGACCGTGGACTCTGGCGGAGCGGGAACGAACACGAAGGCCGGGACTCTGTCTGTAGCCCCGGATGCCACGGGTAAGGACCAGATTAATGGCGTCCGGCTTTACTTTGCCTCCGCGCTCGCTGCCTCGACTTATGATATGTGGGTCATTGGCGTGCCAAAAATAGATGACGGGAAAATGATTCCTACGCCGGAAGGCGGGTATTGTTTGCCCTTCCTCTCAGACACTGGCGCAGATTCCGTCATAGGGCAGGGCCTCACTGTCGGGACGGTCGATGGATCGCTTGCGCTCGCGCCGACGTCCGGTAAAGAATGCTATGGTGTATCACAGGTTGCGGGTATCCCGACCGGCGGGTATATACTTGTCAATCCCATGATGGGGAAGAGTTATGTTTTGCTTGAGGCCGCAACAGCTTCGGTGCTTGGCCATATCTTGACTACGTCGGCTATTACTGCGGGGCGTTTCAAGAGTATCGCTGCCCCGGCACTTTACGCGGCCCCCGATGTCGTGATGCGGTGCGGGCAGCCGCTTGAGGCCAACGCGGGCGGAGCAAACGTAACGATTCTTGCGGTTCTCGGGAGGTAGATTATCGCCCCGGGGCCGTAAACCCCCGGGGACTATCGGAGGTAGAGATGATTAAGATTTTGCAGGGCGCTGTTGTCGGAATGTTTGTCCTTATGGTAGTCGCGGGGGTCGCCATACTTTTTGCCGCTCCTGACAAACTGGAGTCCTATAAAGGGCTTATCAGCACACTCTTTCCAATCTTCCTCGCGCAGGTTATCCCGGCGCTTATTGGGTCGCCGCTGACTGACTATATTCGTGCGCGGGCCGAGAAGGTCAAGGGCTAAAGATGTGGCGGCATGGCTTAAAAAGGTCTTGGCTGCCCTTGGCGCTTTTGCTCTTGGCTTCGCCGCTTTCTTCCTGGGCCGAGCCCTCGGCAAAAGAGGAAGCGCTAGTAGCGGCCTTAGCGGAGGCGGAAGCAGCTCTGGACAAGGCGGAAGCGGCGCTGAAAAGCTCGGAGAAAGCGGTGGCCGCGTTGGGGGAGGAGTCGATGACGCTGAAAGAAGCGTTGGCCGCATTGAAAGCCGACGTAGAGAAGTGGAAAGCGGACTGCGCGACGCTCTCGACGGCATTGGAAGCGCAAAAGAGGCAATCCGACGTGCTCGCGAGCTCCTTGGAGACGGCCCAGAAAGCGGCTCAGGAGGCTGAAAACTGGGCTATTGGGCTCGGGATAGCGGGCCTTTTAGGTATTCTGGGCGGTATATTCCTCTGGTAAATCTCTAATCCATCCATTCGCCCGGCTCCGGCCGGGTTTCTTTTTGGGGTTGACAATCCTATCTTTATGCGTTACCTTCTAGTCAGGAGGAATACATGAAGACCCTTTTATTGCGCTTCATCGCATGGCTAAAAAGTTTTTCAAGAGTCGCGGTGGCCCGTCTCACCTCATCCCATCAAAAAAGAAAATGTCTATCTCAGAATGGAAAGCATGGTATAAAAAGACGCAGCGAAGAGCCCGGGTCCGGCGCGCACAGTAGGAGGAACGCATGACAGTCGCCGAACTAATCGCCATATTAAAGAAACAGCCATCTGATAAGGTTATCTCGGTCTGGGCTGCGTACAACGATGAGTTGTGCAGGGAAGCCCATGTGTCCGAATTAGAGGACACGGTGTACATCGGCGACAGTCCGATGTAGGAGGAACGCATGGAACAGAAAGATACTATCACCGCTGCGCTTATCCGCGCGAAAATGAACTTCAAGCCCGTAATACGGGACCGCACCAACCCGGCCTACAAGTCCAAGTATGCCACGCTTGATTCCATGATAGCCGCGACGCAAGACGCTCTTGGCGCGGAGGGGCTTGTGGTGACTAATACCATGGAAGTTGACGGAGAGAACAAGCTCTTAAAGGTAGGCGCACGGCTTCACTGGATCGGGGGTGAGTCCTTGACTAGTGAAATACTCATGCCGTTTCCGATCCCCAATGGCCGCATGGACCCCGCGCAGGCATTGGGGACTATCCTGACCTATGGACGCCGTTATGCCTATGGGGCGCTCCTCGGACTCGCCACGGAAGACGATGACGACGCCGCCTCCCTTCCTGCTACGCCGAAGGCCCCCGAGAAGCCCCGAACCGCGCTTTCCGCCGAGATTAAAGCCGCCTTTGAAGGTGGCTTCATCGACGCGGCCCAGCGCGATGCTCTCATGCGCGAGGGACTGGACATCAAGAAGCTTGCGGAAGCTGCTAACGCCGAGCCGAACATGGCGCCAGTGAAGGCTAAGCTCGACGCATACATCGCCAAGGCAAAGGCGGCCCGGGAAAACCCGGAGCTGTACTAAAGGAGGCCCTATGTCACCCACTCGCAGAGCTGTACTTGAAGCTGTCCAGATTGGCTATCCCTACTTGGCCATGGATGCCCGAAGTGTCACCCGCCAGGCCGTCGGCAAGCATCTAAATGCCCTCATGCTCGACGGGCTCGTCACCCGGCTTTCGCGCGGCAAGTATGGACTCACCCCCGAAGGCCAGCGAGTCCTCGATCCGACGGGCACGGTATGACCTACGACCCGGAGACGCACACCTACTACGACGCCTCCGGGGCCGTTCTCCCCTCAGTCACGCAGATACTGAAACATGCGGGATACATAAGCGACTTCTACGCGCCAGGCGCTGCGGAGAGGGGGGAGCGTGTTCACCGGGCAACGGAGGAGTTAGACCGCTACGGGGAAATCCTCATGGAAGTGGATGAGGAGATTGCGCCGTACGTGGATTGTTACAAGGCATGGCGCGAGGAACACCCCGACCATGTGCCGCTTGCGTGGGAGGAGATAGTCGAGGGCGGGACGCTCTGGCCGCCGTATGCGGGGCGCGTGGACATGTTTATGCGCATACCCGGGCTAGATGGGCGCGTAGTAGTGGACAAAAAAACGGGCCAACCCGCAAAATGGCACCGTATCCAGCTGGCCGCCTATGCTCTTGCCAGCGCGCAACCGAATGCCGCCGCACTCTACTTGTCGCCTGATAAACCCGCCCGCTTGCGCGTGGTGAAGGCGGCGGAGATGGATGAGGCGATTAAACTATGGGGCGATGCCCTGGAAGGATACTATGCGACTCACGGCTAAAGTAAAACTGCATACCGCGAGCCCCGAGCCGTGGCTTGAAGTCTCAGTGCCCCGCTTCCTCCTCGACGACGCATCCAGGGCCGCCGCGCAGGGCTGGGCGACCGTGACATTAGAGCCGCCGCACCGGCCGCGGTCCACGGGGCCAAAGTCGCAGAATAACCGGGCCTGGGGTTTCCTGCGCCAGATCGCGCTTGCTACCGGGAACAGTGTGGAAGCCGTCGAAGCCGCGTGCAAGATCAGGGCGCTTGATGAGGGCTACCCAATCGAGAAAGTGCTAGGCCAATGGGTCGCCAAGAAACAGGCCGACTTGACCGTAGAGGAAGCGAGCCGGTGGATTGAGACTATCCAGCGCATAGCAGCGGAAGAGGGAATACACTTAAAGGAGGAGTAGTGATATGGCAAAGGAATATACCGCCGCGAAGGCACATCAGTGCGAGAGCTGTGGCAAGGAGATTGGACAAGGGGTAAGTTATATTATGGCTAAGCGGAGGCATCAACAGATTAGATACCATATCGGATGCTGGCGCCATCCTAGTGGCCCCCGAGATGATTTTGGGCCTACACGTCCGGTTCCTATGGTCCCTAGCCGCACACGTAAACGCCGCCGCCGACCAGGCGAACCGCTCCTCGTTGGCCACTGCCTCCATGGCCTCGGTAGGATGCAACCCGAATGACCGTGCGCGACCGATTGGCCGCCCTAGAGCAACGCGAGGCTATCTTTGCTCGGGATGGCTGGTTATGTCAAAATTGTTTAAAACCTATACGCTCGGGACAACCCCAGCTTGCGCACCGTATCCCGCAGACAAAGGCGATGATCGCCAAGTGGGGCGCGGAGATCATCCACCATCCCGACAATATGGCGAGCGCGTGCTCGCTTTACTGTAACGCAGCGCTAGACCTGCGTGGTTGGCCTCGGGAGGTAGCGGAGCTGGCCTATAGTATTGCAAAAAAGATCGGGCGAGGGGTTGACAATCCAGTGAGGTAGCGATAGTATATAGACAGGAGGACCAAATGACCAAGCAGGTTACCGACATGATCGCCCACGTCCGCGCGATCCGCGCGGAGCTGGACGCGATCCACGCGGAGCGGGAAGCGATGGCGGCGGAGGCGGTCGCGCCCGTACCAAAAGCAGAGGGGCCGCAGTTTATAAAGTCTGCCCGTCGCTATCTCCTCTCCCACGGCATCGACCCAGACAAGGAGGCGCGGGGATGAGAAAGCCAGGGGCCTATTATGTCCGCAAAAGAGGAAGTAACAAGTGGACAATTCTGTACTACACGGGAGTGTGGAGTGATGGAACGCAAGACCTGTGGGTCGGATTCGGCCGAAGTACTCTGATCCCTGAATGTGCCCTTGACGAGATCGACGAGCGCCGCATCGTGCGGGAGGAGGAGAGGGAATGAGCAAAGGATGGATGAAAGCATGGATGGGTCTGTCAATCTTTGCGGGGGTCAGTTCGATGATGGTCGCCTTATCATACGCACGGCTCCATGAGGATGATTTCCTCATTTTTGCGTGGATAGGCGTGACCTTAGTGAACGTCGCGCTTGTCGCAGGGTGGGCCTATCGTATCGGTAAGGAGGCGCCCCATGCATAAAACCTTCCCCGCCAGCCTCGCAGGCCCCGAGGAGTGGGCATACGACTCACCCGAAGAGTACGTGGACGAGAGCGAGGAGCCTGTCGACCTTGAGTACATGGGGCTCACCTTGCTATGGTATGGCCCCAAGCGGATTACATGGACGCCCTGCCGCATGACTTCCGTCGATGAGGTGAAAGCCCTTGTCGCATACGCATCGTTGAACGGGGCGCCAGACCTGCTGGAAGCAATAGCTGAGGGGGGAGACCTAACTGAATCCCGCGCCTTCGGCGACTGTCTCCCCGACTCCGAGCGCGAGGCGATCCGCGAGGCGGTTATTGAACAGGTCCGCAAGAGCGGGGAATGGAGGAACGGATGAGCGAGGTGTTTTGTATTGATGGGGCTACCGTCTATGTCTGCGGGACCATAGATATGGGGAAGGCTATGGCAGTAGCAAACAATAGAAAGCAGGAATGCTCTATTTCCATCTCCCTCCGCTCCCGCATCGCCCAGCTGGAAGCGCAGCTCGCGGCGGAGCGGGAGCGGGTCAAGGCGAGGGATGTATACATAAAGAAGACGACGCGATGGCTCCATGATGAAGCGGTCCTAGAAGGACTATTCGACGAATCATCCGACGCCATTCGCCGCGCCGACGAAGCCGCCGCGAAGCTCGCGGGGGAGGAGCCGCGCTAAAGCGGCATAAGTGGGGGGACGACTGTCTTTAGGGGTTTTCGTTCAATGGATATGTTAGATGGATTCTTTAGCAGTATACCCGCCTACGGCGACTATACTGACACGAACTAAACCGGAGGTAATGGAATGTGGATTGTTGTAAACATTGGTTGCATTGAATGTGGTGTTTCGTCGAACATCGTCGGCGTTTTCGATTCAGAGGCAAAAGCCCGCGAAGTTTGCGAAAAGTGCGACGAAAAATACAACTGGCGCGAAGGCGGGCAGAACAATTTTGAAGTATTCCCGATGCCTGAACCTAACAAGGTAAACGAGGAATATACCGAAATCGGCATCTAACAACTGGATCAACTTGACAACGCTTGCGCGTTGCAAGTTATCCAAATGTTAGATGGATGGATTATCGGGAAACAATAAATCGTTTCCTGACAATCCACCAAGCCAGATTTCAGGAGGTTTTTTATGTTGATACCATTCAAGGAAAATCTTTGCAGTAAATACGCTGAAAAAATGCTATCTATAAAGATATGCAATCATTGTAATATGGCGTGTTCTTTCTGCGTGGATCGCGGAGGACGCGACGGTGGGAATATAAACGTCGAAAAGATTGCAAAAGAAGCAATTGAAAGAACGGAATATAAAACCGTAATTATTACGGGCGGAGAACCGTTCCTTGTTTTTGATTCAGTGATCGAGCTATGCAAGCTATTACGTCCGCACAAAACACGAATCGTTTTGAATACAAACGGTTCTTTGCTCACTGACGATAAGGTTCGTGCATTGAACGGGATAATTGACGAGCTGCAAGTTAGTATTCATCATTACGACGAAACCAGAAGCGGCGTAGTTTTCGGAAAGCTCATATCTTTTGAAAACATGAAACATGCTCTTTTGGGGAAAAGTTTTATGCTTTCGATAAACTCTACTTTTAACAAAGAATACACTGAAGCCGAAAGGCCGTCGGCTGTAAAAAAGATGACTGAATTATGCGCATGGATCGGAGCTGATCGCTTACGACTGACCGAACTGAAAAAAGTTGAAGGCGACGACTTTGTTTTATCCGATGATTTTTTTCAAGAGGGAGACGAGTTTATAAATCGAACGTCTGAAAATCTTATAACGCATGGATGTACTCGCTATTATACAGACAACGGCATTTTGGTTTCAGTAAAACGTCTTTGTGAATACGCAAAAGGTAAAGACGCACCTGCTTTTTCGTGTTGTTTCATAAATACAAACGGACAGAAAAAAATTGATGTAGAAACAAAAGACACCTTCAAAGTTATCTATAGCGACGGACTTGTTGTAGATGATTGGATATTTAGTGGCATCTAACAACTGCTTCAACTCGACTCGCGGGTACGCTCGCGAGTTAAGCAAATGTTACGCCGACAGGCGCAGACCTTCGGCGGGGAGGATTTAATGGGCAGATGCAAAGAATGTGCTTTCATTGTTGAATCTCAGGTAATTGGTTTTCCTGATCTGTGCAAGAAACAAACACAGCCTTTTGGGTATTTTTGCACACAGGATAACCATAGTGGATTTACTCCAAAGACCGCCGAAGGCACCGAACAACAGCTTCAACCTGACACCTGCGGGGCAGGCGAAGCAAATGTTACCCCGCCCGCCCCACGGCGAGCGAATAGAGGAGGACCGACCATGAGCGAGAAGAAAGGTTTCGAGGTGAGCGAGGAGGAGGGGGAGTGATGGAGATTATTATAGCTGTATTGATTATTTATGCCATATATAAAAACGATCATAACTCCCAGATTATTGTTGATAATCAAATTGAAATAAGAAACGCGATAAAAGGTATTGAAGAAAGCCTTAACACCCCCGAGGAGCCCCGCCCATGACCTTCACACCTGAGCAACGCGAAGCGGCTTTAAGTTCTTTCGCTGAAGCTGTCTATCAAACAGGTACCCCTGGGCGCGCCTGCCTCGACGCCGCCCTCTCCGCCATCGAGGCGCTGCCCGATCCTGGGTGCAAGGGGTGCGCCGAGGATGGCAACCAAATGCTGGGGACCCATTTTGGCGTCCCCTGTGATGTCTGCATAAGGAGTAAGTACCACCGTGACCACTACACCCCCGCGGGTATATCCGCAACAAATCCCCTAGAGGGTAAGGAGCCCCAATGACCGAGTACAACTACCAGCGTGCCGCCAAGTTTGCCGGGGAGCAGGGCTGCAAGTTCCTTTCCGTCTGCCACCTGTGTAATTCTGTAGACAATTGGCCCCGCTGGCATGCTACCGCTCTCCGCTCGCCCGGTTCCCGGATAGTCGATGAGGAGTTCTATTTTTTCGACGCCCCGAGAATGTTCGGACTCATGTGTGGCGGGGAATGGACCGAGACAACCCTCACCCCGGACTCCCCTTATGTATGCGCCGAGGGCGAGTTTGAGCTGTTGCACTGGCGGAAGAGCATGACCGCACCGACTAACCCCGGCGCTCACCACTACACTACCGGGGACGGTTCCGGCAAGCTCGGCCGCGACCCCTGGCCAGGTTCCAACTGCGTCACTTATGGCTCTATTGTCGAGCGCCTGATTTATCGCCGCAAGCCTTGACGCAGGGCGGGGCTGTGCTGTACATTCAACGTAGCCCTTACCCCTTCCGGGGCATGTGGTCCTCCTGCCCCGCTAGTTGGTCCTAGCGGGGTTTTTATTTGACACGACGCTATATCTATGGTACTTTAGCTTAGGAGGCCCTATGGAAGGACTAAAGCACGATACCGGAAAGCGCCGCATGGATCTGTTACCCTTTGACGCCCTCGACAAAGTGGCCGAGGTGCTGACCTATGGCGCGGAGAAGTACGCCCCGCATAGCTGGCGCGGCGTAGAGCCCGAGTGTTACATCGCCGCTCTGCTTCGTCACCTGTCGGCGCATATCCAGGGCGAGGCGAACGACAAGGAAAGTGGGATATCCCACCTCGCGCACATGGCTACGAACGCGCTTTTCCTTGTGGCGCTGGCGGAGGATGCGAGCCGCGGGATACGGGGATTATATAGCGAAGACGAATCCTCCCCTGGCTGCGCTAATTGTGGGCATAGGTTTCAATCTAATATGGTTGGCTTATGGTGTACCCAGCAATCTACTGTCAACCACGATGGATGGTGCGCTAGTTGGAGGGGTAGGGTATGAAAACTGCGCTTTTTACCGGCGATTGGCATTGCGGCCACTTCGGCGGCCTTACTCCCCCCGAGTACCAGTTTTCCCCCAAATCCAAAGATCCCTCCCGCGCAAAGCTCGCTAGCGTTCAGTCCGCGCTGTGGGATTTCTACGTCTCCCGCGTGGATGAAATGAAGCCCCAGGTCATTGTTTTAAACGGCGACGCCATCGACGGCAAGGGCGACAAGTCCGGCGGGACTGAGCTTATCAGCACCGACCGCCGCGTGCAGTGCGAGATGGCCGCCCAGGCTATCCGCCGGTCCGGGGCAGTATCTCGCCTCCTCCTCTACGGCACCGGCTACCACGTCGGCGACGATGAGGACTGGGAGGCCGTGCTCGCGGATATAGTTGGTGCGGAGATCGGCTCTCACGAGTTCCCCGAGATCGAGGGCGTAGTATTCGATGTTCGCCACCATATGGGCAGCTCAGCCCACGCCTACCTCCGGGGCACGCCCTTGAAGAAAGAGGCCCAACAGGCCGCGCTCTGGTACCGCCGGGGCCTTATCCCCTTCGCTTCCTGGCTTGTGCGTAACCACGTCCATTGGTACGAGCACATCGAGGACGGCGACTATGGTCATATGGTTACCTGCCCCGCGCTCCAGTGGGATACCAAGTTCGGGAAGCGCCGATGCGGCGGGACTATCGACCTTGGCCTTCTGCAGTTCGATTGTGAGGACGGCTACGCGGAAATGACCGCCCACCTCATCGACATGGATGACTACAAAATCAAGACGGTAAAGCTATGAGGTCAGGTCTGTTCGCTATTATTATCCTTGCAGGGTTGATCTTGGCGGGGGTTCTTATCTACGGCGCTTTCCGAGTGATTGCGCTACTCTAGGAGGGCCAGATGTCAGAAAAAAGATACGTTCTTTCCCTTACCGCCTCCCGCGACGAGATCGCCGCCGCCGTCGAAAAGCTCCGGGGCGAGCTGCGGCCCGCAAGCCATGGGGGGCCCGCGAAGCTTCAGCCTAACGCGTTCCAGCGGGCGGCCCTCGCGCTCTACGGCCAGGTTAACCAGGAAGATTTAGCCGAAAAGCTGGGGGTTAGCGTCCATGTGCTGCGTAGGTGGTGGAGGGAATACGGCGGAAAGTGAAGTTTTTTTGTAACGAACGCTTGACTAGGGCGTTTTGTTTGTGTAAAGTAACAACTGTTAAGTGTCCGCCAGCCACTTGACAAGCTCACCCAGCCGGGGGAGTATCTAGAACCTTCGATGAGTAGACCGGTGCCGGCTCACCGGGGTCCCTGGCGGGGCTACTCATCGAGGGTTTTTTATTGGAGGGAGGATGCAACTTCCCAATTATACCCCAATCTCCAATAGCTTCATAGCTATGATGGGAGAGCTTACAGGCGAACAAGTCAAGGTATTTATCGCAATATCACGTAAAACTATAGGCTGGCATAAGTTAAGCGACAAGATACCCTATTCACAATTGCGCGAGATGACCGGGATAAAGCATCATGTTACCCTAAAGAAGGCGTTGCTAGGATTGGTCGACAAAGGTTTGATTACTATGTCAGGCGATGACACCGTGGGGTATACTTACGACTTGGCTATGTCACCGGATGACACAGTAAAGTCCGAAACTGTGTCACGTGATGACACACCCTCTATGTCACGGCGTGACACCTCAAAAGAAACTATACAAAATAAAGAATCTAAAGAAACTAATATTAATACTGCCGCCCCCGTTCCCGGGGCGGAGGTGGATATATCCATCGACTCTCCCACCATCATCGAGAAGGCCAAGGATAAACCGAAGGACGAGCTAAGGGCTCGGCTCTACGCCTCTATGCTCAAGCGGGCTCCTGACCAGCGCTTCACGAACTACGGGAAAGAGAATAAGGGAGTTGATAGACTCGTAGCCCAGGCCCGTATGCGACAGCCCGACGACCCCGACGCATGGCTGGGGAGGTATCTAACCGCCTTCAAGCGCCGGCAACTCCACGACGATCTATTCAGGAAGCAACCCTTTATCCCGTCCGTGGTTTCGTCTACCGGGCTCATGGAGCGCGTGCTTGACGATATGGCGAAGGCAGTGGCCGCGGAATCGGCGCCGGACCTGGAGATCCCCTGGTGACAGTACACGAGATTATCGACCGCTTTGAAGATTATTACATTGGCGGATACGGCGAGAAGGGCCGGGATACCATGGTCGCCTACTTCAAGCGCTTCCCCGAAGACTTCCTGCCGCACCTTTATGCGGTCGCCCTGAAGCAGATTAAGCGGAGCTACAAGGTTGCCCCGGGGGTTGCAGAGCTGGAAGAGATAATGGACGAGGCGGAGCTTGCCTACCGCGCGGCGAAAAGTAAGGCAATTGCAACTAAGGCGGTGGGGCTTATAGAGGACCAAGAGGAGTATGTAAGTCCCGAGAGGTTCGGCGAGCTACACGACTACCTAACTAAACTTGCTGCGTCGAAAAGCGTTGACAGCTAGGGCAAATGCGTCTATACTAGCGGGAGGAGGCAAGCATGAAAGGCATGATTTACCGGGCGGCCGTGAGGCTGCGGGAGTACGGGGAGCGGAAACGCTCTAGGGCGATGATCGTTGTGGGGCTTAGGCTGCGCGACTGGATCGCGGGGAGGTAAAATTGACTGATACTAATATTCTAACCATTCGCGGCCGTCTCACGCGCGACGCTGAAAGCAAGTTTACTTCCGGCGGCCTGGCTATCACTACCTTCAGCCTGGCCGTCAACCGCTCCATAAAAAAGGGCGAATCCTGGGAGAATGAAGCCAGCTTTTTCGATGTGAAACTCTTCGGCAAGCCCGCGGAGTGGAACAAGGACCTAAAGAAAGGCGAGGGCGTTATCCTGTCCGGCTCACTCCGCCAGGAACGGTGGGAGAAGGACGGCCAGATTCAGAGCAAGGTCGTCATCGTCGCGGAGACTGTGGACCGGCTCGCGCCCAGGCAGGCGAAGGAAGCGGCTAAGGGCGACGGGTTCACGGATGATATCCCATGGTGAGGAGGAAGTAAACGCCTAGCCTCCCCGAGCTTCAAGCCGACTGGCATCTAACGCACCACGCCGAGACTTTAGCGGCGATGTACACAGAAATAAAGGCGGTAGCGGCTCGGCGGCTAGACGGGGACAAGGCGCACGATGTGGCGACGCGGATTATCCAACGGTATCTGGAAGAGCCGGACATGATGATTCGCAACTTCCCGAGTTACATCGGCCGCACGATGGGGCGGATTATAAACGGAAACCGAAAAGAAAACAGGAGGGCCAGCCATGAAGGGGGAGAACTACACGACAGTAGCCCGGACCTACGCGAGAGGCCGGGGCAGGCCTTTGATCTGCTCGACCCGCGTTACTACTGCAATGAGCTTTGCGAGACTGCGGAAGGCCGAGCTGTTTTGTGCTGCATCGCGCTTGGAAGAACTCGCCGGGAAGCGCTTTTTCGCGCAGTGGCGCAGGGGGTGCCCGAGAGGTACATCCGCGACCACGCGCGAGAGATCGTTGAAGTTTGGAGGGTGACCCATGCCTACGCGGGCAGGAAGGCGCCAATTGATCGCGGAAGTCGAGGTCGAGCTTTTAGAGAGATTCAAGTCTCGCTGCACGGAGCTGGACCTTTCGATGAGGGAGGCGATACTGTGGGGCATCCAGGAGTTCTTGAGCTGGACGGAAACGGCGATGAAGGGGGGAACTAATGCGGATCGGTAAGTGGTACATCATGCGGGGCGATGAACTCGCAGCCATGAATTTGCAGTATCAGACAATGGGCTACGAAGGCGGGAGGGAGCAGGGCGACCGGGAAGGCTACCAGCGGGGCCTTTATGAGGCTGACCCTTGGTCGAGCGTTGGGGAGCTTCTGAAGCTCTGCATTGAGGACAAGGCCCGCGCTAAGTACGCTCTAATCCGCAGCCTGGACCCCGAGGGGAAGCGGATCAACTACGACGTTTTCAAAGCCGCGCTTCAGGACACGCTTGGCATGACGGATACAATCGTCGCCGAGGAGGTCAGGCGGCTCGGGGGTCAGGTATGAGCCCTATAACTATCGCCGTGATAGCCGGCGCTATTTTCCTGATTATCTTTTCCATCGTGGCGACGCGCGAGAAGGGGGACAAGTGAAGCTTAAAAAAGAAATGCTCTTGCAGCACGTCGCGGGGAAGGTTAGCGACACTTCCTACTCCGTCCTTGTAGCCCTCGTCCATGCCTACAAGCCCGCGCTTCAGGCTGTACTTTCGCAGAAGGGCGGGGAGGATGAGCGGCTTCCCTTCGTCGAGCTGGACCATGAGAAGATACGGGAGGCTTTCGCCATCCGGCCAAAGGACTATACCGCGACTCTCCGGGAACTTCGGAACGTTGGTTATATCACTCGCATTCGGCCCCGCGGCAAGCCGCCGCTGTGGCGCGTCAATCTCGACAAGATCGCGGAGGAAGCCGATGGCGTGGCGTCCTGAATTGTCCCTTTGGGTCGAAGGCAGGCCCCGCCCCCAGCCCCGGGCCCGCGCGGCGCGCAATGGGCACTTCTACACGCCGAAGAATGGCGCGGAATGGCGGGAAGCTATCTACACAGCAGCAGCGGCAGAATGGGGAGGGAAGCCCCCGCTCGTAGGGCCCTTGTATACTTCCATCGCCTTTGTCATGCCCGGCGGGGAAGCGGGGAAACCTCATGCTATCCGGCCGGACAAGGACAATCTGGAGAAGTCCGTGCTCGACGCCCTGACCCGGGCGGGGGTATGGAATGATGATGGGCAGGTATCGGGCGGGGAGACCCTGAAGGCATGGGGTGGAAAGAAGTCAGGAGGCGTCAAGATAACGGTCGCGGTATGGTGCGAGGACTAATTCTAGTCGGCATGGTACTATGCTGCATATTCCCGATTATCCCCCTGGCGCTGTTTGTGGTGGGGATTCTGCGGGGCATCGGGAAGGATGCAAGGGGGCGAGTATGATGTCAACCCGTGAAACAATCGAGTTCCTGCTAATCGCCTTCGGGGCCTATGCGGCTATCTGCTATGGGCTTTACCGGATCACCAGGAAGCCGAGGAGGAAGTGGTTATGAACTGGGTGCAGGGCCTTGTGTGCGTTCTCATCGGCGCGGTTCTCATCCTTGGCGTGCGCAACTTAGTTTCCGCACGAAACCAACCTATACCGCCCCCGGCTGAAACCTTGGAATGGTCCATAGCTCAAGCGGCGGGGGAGACCGGCGTTCCTCAGGATATCCTTACCCGGCTACTCATATCGGAATCGGGCCTTGACCCTGACGCGGAAGGGCAGCTCAACCCCGACGGGAGCCGCGACCTTGGAATCGCCCAGCTGTCAAGCCGGTATATAGAATGGTTTGCCATGAAGTACGGTGAAGGGAGCCTCAACCCCTTCGACTACAGGGAGGCCGTACCCGTGGCTGCTCGCTACCTGGCGGACCTGTACAAGCTTTTCGGATGCTGGACGTGCGCGGTTGGGGCGTACAAGGTTGGTCCTACGAAGTGGGCCAAGTCAACCGGCGTATGGACGGAAGCCCTTAATGCGACTCTATACAGAGTAGCGGGCCATCACTCGTGCGGGAAGTAGGTTAGGTGGAAAAGGAAGCTAAACCCCGAGCAAGACCTCGGGGAAAGCCATTTGAGAAGGGTTGCGCTCCTGGGCCGGGGCGACCTAAAGGGCTAACCAAGGCGACCTTTTATAGTGGCCTCCGGGACTACCTGGAGACGACCGAGAAGAGCGGGCGCGACCGGCTAAACCAGTTCATGGTGTCATTCTTCGAGAAGGCCCTCTCCGGCGAAGGCTGGCAGGCTAACATGCTCGCCGAGCGGCTGATTGAGAAAGACTTCCTCGACAAGATCACAACCCAGCTCGACGCGGGACGGCGCGAGGATGCCGACTTTATGGCCTACCGGGCGCTAAAGGATTGCTTCGGCCAGCAGCTCCACTACGCATGGAGCAAATCCAGGCTGTCGGCGGCTATGGCGGGGCGGCGGGCGGGCAAGACTGAGGGCAACGTCCGATGCATCGCGGAGACAGTAGCCCATGGGGACAAACCGGTCCTCGTGCTTGGCCTCACCTTTGCCACTGTCCTACAGCTTTATTGGGACAAAGTTGTCGCGCTCCTCGGAGAGCTAGGGCTTGATATCGCCATCCATAACCGGACCGAGGGCCATATTAAGCTTGCCAATGGGAGCGAGATATATTTCCGGGGCAACTCGACCAAGGATGAGCGGGAGAAGCTGCGGGGCTTCAAGTGGGCGCTTGTTATCGTTGATGAGGTGCAAAGTCAGAAAGCGCTTGCTTACCTCCTCGACGAGATTCTGGTCCCGGCCTGCGTTGACCTTAAGGGGCGCATCAAGCTTTCCGGCACCGGGCCGCGTATCCGGGGGACATATTGGGAAGTACTCTGGAATGACCCGACGGTTGACAAGTACAACTGGAACCTACTGCACAACCCCCATATCCCCGACGGCGCTGTCGAGCTAGCGCGCATAAGGGAGGCAAAGGGGCTTACTGAGGCTTCACCGCTATACGTGCGGGAATACCTGGGCCAGATGTCATATGACGACGACGCCCTTGTATTCCGCCTGGGGGCGGAGAACTACTACGAGCCTGGAGCATTCCACGCGTGGCTAGGTTCAACACCCGCCTCGGACCTGCACGTCGTCGGGGGGTTAGACTTCGGCTTCGAGGACGCCGACGCCTTCGCGGTAATTATCTACGCCGATTACAAGCCCGAGCGCTGGTTAGTCCATGAGTACAAGCAGCGCCGGGAGGGCATGAGCCAGCTTGCCGAAGCGATCAAGGCCGGGTTAGCACAAGTGCGAACTTTCCCGGGGCTTGCGGAGGTGCAGCCGATCATCTATGCCGATTCTGCCGAGCCACGGTCAATCTACGACCTATCCACCATGTATGGGTTGCCGATCACACAAGCCGACAAGGCTGGCAAGAATCTTAGCGTGGAGAACCTACAGGAAGATGTTCGCTGCAACCGGCTCCGGGTCCGCAAGGGCGGGGCCTTTGATGATGAGGCGCTGCGGACGGTGTTCAAGCGGGATGAGGCGGACAACCTGACCCGGGAGATAGACGACGAAACCTATCATCCCGACATGGTTGACGCGGTGCGGTATGCAATGCGAGCGGTGCAGCAGGGGGCGCTTACTGCCCCCCAGACTCAAGACGTGGAGGTTGGGATTGGGTATCTTTAAGAAAAAGGCATTAGTGGCCCCTGTGCGGTATTATATTCCTGACGACAAGGTAAAGGAATATTGGACCCGCTTTGAAGGATGCCAAGGACCATCAGCTAGGATGGAAAGGATAGGGTTCTGGCAGTGGATCGCGGAGATGTGGCCAGATGTACGTGACGGAATCTGGATAACCGGTGGCGACAGCATTCTGCGTCCATGGATCGAGAAAGAGGAGGGGAACTAATGGGAACGGTAAAGGATTCTGTGCAGATTGTCCAGGAGAACCAGGCGGGCACTAATAGTGCGGTGGAGCGCTGGGCGCTTGCGGCTATGATGGCTTCTTTCTTGGCGCATGGTGCGACACACGCAGACGCTCGGGCTGGATGCCGGGATGCGATGAAACTCGGGGATGAGCTGAAACGCGAGCTTGACGAGCTGGGGACGACAGGAAAAGCTTGACGGCGCGCAGGGGGTGAGATATAGTTAACGTAGGTTTTACTTTTAAGGTGGTGGCTCAAAGGCCCGCTATAGGGAAGCGTAAAATCCCCCGCCTTGCCGGAAGGGGCGCTAAATGCCCGGCAAACAGCGGAGTGGACGACGAGTGAGTCGGGGCCCTGCAGGCTCATAGGTAGGTGCGAATCCTGCATCCGCTATTGGAAGCCGTGAGGTTTGTGGTGTATGGGGTTCGGTCCGAGGACACCCTAGCGCCCACAGAAAAGACGGTGAAGAGGTGCAAGCCCTCATAGCCACTCCTCCGGGCATGTCGGGGGCAGGAAGCGAGGCCGCAAGGGTAAGGCGGCAAGAGACGCATGTAGCGCCTCCCCCGGGACGGAAACGCCCCTGCAAGCCGGGTCAACGCCGGACGCTTCCATCGCCTTGTTAGGCTAATGGCTAGGCCAGCGCCCTTTCACGGCGCCGAACCGGGTTCGATCCCCGGGCAAGGTAACCTCGCATGAGGTAAAAGACGGCAGCTATGCCTAAAATAGCACCATGCCTTGTACGAAAAGGACGCAACCCCAGGGCCGCAACCCCTGGGGCCTTTTTTATTTAAATAGGTGATTTATTCACCGAACGTGCAGAAAACGCATTCCTCATGCGTCTATCTAGTATGAGCATTCTACACGCAATTAAGCTCGCCCGGGAAGCGATTAAGGCCGACAAGGAAGCCAGGCGCAAGAAGGCTGACTTTGCGGCGCTTAAGGCATCCCCGCTTAACTATGGCATCATCCAGGAACTTGTCACGGCCGCCTGGAACTACGGGCGCGCGGTGAAGATATCCGTTCGCCTAGCCGACGGGACAATGCTTGACTTCACCCCGCAGGATGGCTTTGACGTTAAGAAAGCCTCGGAAGAGATCATGCGCGCCTACTGGGAAGGGGGCGATGAATGAACGCGGAGATTGTCAAGCGCGACATAGCCGCCTTCCGGCAGATGCTCGATGTGCGGGACGCGAAGTACCGGCGCAATTGGATGCGGTATTCCAATGCCGGCATCCGTCGCGATTCTATCCGCTCCTTCGCAGGCCAGCCCTTCGGCATGTGGCAGCGGTCAACCGACGCCGACACTACGCCCATGCCGACGGTCCAGGTCATTAAGGCCATCATTGACACCTTTTGCTCTAAGATGTCACAGACTAAGGTGCGGCCCTTCTTTAACCCCGTTAATGGCAACTATGAGACCCGAAAGATCGCCCGCGAGGCGCAGGTATTCTTTGACGAACTTTTCGAGAAGCAAAAGGTTTCCCAGGTCGGGAATGAGAGTTTACGTAACGCCTGCATCTTTGATACCGGCATAGCATGGGTCAACGAGGAAACCGGGCGTGTGTCCAAGATCCTCCCGTGGGAGTTCTACTTTGATCCTGCCGAGCTTCACTTTGACACCCTGACTCGCTGTTTCTGTCGGTTTGAGAACTACCCTTTAATCTCCTTAAAGGACGTGTACGCCGGGTCTGAGCGGAAGGGCGAGCTTGACGGCTTTCTGGCCGACTACCGTGGCCGGAAGGTGGAGTGGGTTGTTTTCTACGACCTGGCTAATAAAGAGCGCGTGGACCTCATCAACGGCGAGCCCGTGCGGACGCGGGCGCTGGAATCGAGCGTCTGGCCGTTCGTAATGATGTACTTCACTAAGCCCGTCGCGGGATACCGGACTACCGGCATTTGCGATGACCTCATGGGCCATCAGCTTACCTGTGACATGCTCACCCAGCGCATCAAGGACGCCAGCGAGCTTTCCCCTGCGAATGCCATCTTCCTTGACCAGAATATCAACATTAAAGCCTCGCAGATCAGCAACCGCATCGGGAACATCTACAACTACACCGGGACCTCTGGCGGCCAGCCTCCCATCGTGTCAACCCCTCGCCCAATCGATCCACTTTATCTTCAGCTCTTGCAGTACTTCGTCCAGGATGCGCATAACGTCATCGGCGTTAGCCAGCTCTCCGCGCAGAGCAAAAAGCCTAGCGGGCTTAATTCGGGTGTGGGGCTTGAAACCCTCCAGGACGTGGAGAGCGAGCGCTTCAACGTCCAGCTCCAGAATTACATCAATTTCTTCATGGACCTGTCCAAGGTCTACATGGAGGTCGTGCCGGAGACGCTAGACGTACTCCCCGCGAAGCTCGGACGCGCACGGGTGACTTGGAAAGATGTCAAGCGCCAGCGGGAGCAGTTCTCCATAGAGTTTTCTTCGACTTCCTCGTTGTCTAAAGACCCGAAGGTCAAGATGGAACAGATCGAGAAGCTGATCCAGATGGGCCTTGTCGACAAGGACTATGTCGCAAGCGTCTTGGAGATGCCCGACCTGGAAGGCGTCTACTCCGTGTCAACCGCTGCCCATGATGCGGTCCAGCATATCGTGGAGCGGGCAATTGAAACCGGAAAAGTTGACTTTAACGAAGTCGTCCCGCTGGACATGCTCTACCGCGAATGCGTGCTAGAGATATCCCGGCTTGAGGCAGCGGACGAAGATCAGCGTACCGTGGACAAGGTAATTGCTCTCATGGTGAAGGTAAAACAAACGATGGACAAGGCGGCAGCCGCAAGCGCTCCGCCGCCTCAACAGGTAATTCCCGCGGCTCCGCCCGCGATGGGCCAGCAGCCCCCGGTTGCATAGCGACCGACTGCGGCCGTGCTAGCCCCCCTGGGGTTCTGGCGCGTCTATATAGGAGAGGAAACAATGGCGTTGGACATTAGCCCGGAGGAAGCCCTAAATATCGTCCGGCAGGCGATGGGCGAAGAGGGCGGAAGCGATGAGGCCCAGGATGCGGGCATGGCTGAGGAGATTCTAGAGCGTGTGCGCCAGGTCGCCGAGGTGCTTTGTGGCGAAATTGAGACCGTCAAGTCTGAAGTGGCGGACCTGAAGAAGGTCGTCATGGAGGAGATTATCGGCGGTATCACGAAGCTGTATAGCGACAACCGCCGCAATCTCGGCATTGAGGGGTTGAAGGGCTCCTATGGTGCAGAACTTGAGCCCTACGCGAAGGGATTCGGCAGACTCTACCCCGGTGAGGACATGTACGGCTCACTCTACGACAAGATCGATGAGTTGACCAAGGACGGCGGCGAGGGCGTGGACCGTGACGGCATGACGCGGCAGATTGTAGACGCGGTGAAGAAGCACCTCGACGAGCTTCGCGCGGACCTCCCCGAGGGCGCCCAAATGAAAGGCGAGCTAGAAATCGAGACCCCGACCGAAGGCAAAGCGGAGGAAAGCAAGGAGGAAGAAGGGGCTTTCCCCGAATCCGAAAAGGCCAAAATCCGCGAAATGGTCCGCAGACGCAAGTGATTCATGGCCCCCTGTATGGGGGGCTATCGCATAGAAGGAGATAGCAATGGCCCAGCAGGTCACTAGCGATGCCTATCTACTCGGCATATACAAGACTTGGTATACCGAAGAGGGCGTCGAGAATCTTCTCTTCCGCAACGATCCGTTTGTGAAAGAGATCAAGAAGGAGCGCATCGGCGGTAAGGAATACGCCTTCTCGCTCCTCTATGGGCGTGGCGGTGCGGTTGCCGGTGACTTTACTGTCGCCGTTGCGGCTGCTACTTCCACCTCGCGCAATGCTGAGATGAAAGTTCCTCCGGGGCAGATTTTCAGCGCGTTCGTCATCACTCAAAAGGAAAAGCTCGCTTCCATGGAGAAGCGCGGCGCCTACACTCCGGCCCTCATCGACAAGATGTTCGCCGCGACCGAGGCCTTGCGCAAAACCCTGGCTGCCAGCTTCTACGGCATGGGCTACGGTGAAATCGGCCCCATCCCGGCGGCCGGCGTTCTCGCTGGTGCGTCGACGTTCACCTTCCTGAACTATGACCCGATCATGAAGATCGACATCGGGACTCAGTTTGAGGTTACGTCTACCTCCCTTCCGTCCTCGGCCCTCGTGGCGGGCGGGCCCTTCACCGTGACGGCGATTAGCGGGAAGACGATTACTTTCTCCCCCGTTGCTCCGGCGGGCGGTTTCGCTGCGGCAAGCGTGGTCGAGCTTGCGGGCTCCCGCGACTCTGGCGGGAACCCGAACCTTCCCATGGGCCTCGCGGCTTGGATTCCTTACCTCGCAGACCGGACCGGCGCTACCTGGACTACCTACATTGGCACGTCCTTTTACGGCGTTACCCGCTCTGTCGCGGTTGAGAAGCTCGCCGGGCAGTGGTACGTCAACGCGGGTGGTGAGAAGACCTACCAGGTTCTTACCAACCTGATCCGGCTGCTCCGCTCCGCTGGCGCTGTGCCCGATTCGATCATCATCAACTCCGAGGACTACGCCCAGCTGATTACCGACCTTAACGCGGCTAAGACCTACTTCCAGAGCATTAACACGAGCCCCGACAAGTCGGCGAGCAACGAAGTCGAGTTCGGCCTGGCGAAGTTCGGCGTGCAGTTCGAGAGCAACTGGGTCAAGAATGTCTATGAGACCCCCTACTGTCCGAAGGGCTACGCCTGGGTGGGTGAGAAGGACGCGATCAAGTTCGTCGGCCTGTCCAACATGGAAACCCCCGTTAATGATGGCATCGCCGGTACCGATCCTGGCAGCCAGAAAGTTGACGGCGTGAACGCTCCCGATGTCGACCAGTACAAGTTCATAATTGACGACTATCTCCAGGTGCAGCCCGCTACCGCCACCGCGGATGGCCCCGGCGCCCTGGTTAGCCTGTCGCTGTACGCGAACCTGGTCGTGACCAATCCCGCGCACTGGGGTGTGTGCAAGTTCTAGACGCCTCCCCCCTTTTCCCCGGCCCCCCAGAATCGGGGGGCCTTTTTATTTATATGTAAATTAGTAAAGTTATAAGCGGGCGATAATCCCTTTTTTATTCCACTTAATGGTCATAAGGGCAATATAGACAACTCTCTTGTGCGTCTATAGTATATGCGGTGTAGTGATATCGTAAAACGCGGGCGCCAAGTTGCGGACTTGCAGAACGCCCAGTTCATCATTCGTGATGATGAGGTGGGCAGCCTCAATGAAAGCTGGCGCGATATCTACGCCCTTTTGTGTGAGAACGACGACGATTATTTTGTCACTGAGGCTATTCTCACTCTGTCAACTTTCTATTTGACCGCAACGAACGAATGGACAATCCCGCTCCCTGCGGATTTCTTTAAACTTCGTTCCCTCGATTTTAAAGGGAATGAGAATTGGCGGGTCATTGACAAGACCCCGCTTTCCGGCCGCAATGAAGGTGCTGGGGACTTGCAATATCGCATCGCCAACAACAATCTCGTACTGGTTGGTAATAATACTATCTCCGCATCCGGCCAAATCCGGCTCAAGTATTACCCCGCCGTCGAAACGCTGAGCGTTCCCGATCGCGAGAAGATGGGCGGTTACGACCTGACTCTTGCGCAGAAAGCGGGCATCACCTGGCCGATCTATGACGCGCCGAGCAACACCATTGTCTACCTCTATGCGGGCGACATTGTCGCTGAAAGCCTGTCGGCCCTGACCCGTGTTACGCTCTGCGCGGCGGCCGGCGCTAGCTATATCCGCTACTACCGGGGAACGCTATACTATGTTTCTGCGGCTGGACAAATAATGTCCGCGGCTTCTGACTTGACCGCTGCGGTAATTCCAGCCGCTATCGTTGGTCCGGCGAATGTCGTCTCACTAGAGGTATGGGATCAGTTCTTGTACTACTGTGAACACCCCGCAGGCTATAATACCTACAAAAAGTCGGTACTCGGCGGTGCGGCGGTCCTTCTCGGCGCCTACGAAAGCTACAACATCTCCAAGTACGCGGGCGGGTTCCTCTATCGGGACGGTGCTGGGGCAATTGTCTATTCGGGCGGCGGGACCGCTGCTATCCCCGCTCCTGTTTCCGGGCTTACTACTGACCCCGACGGCAACGTGTACGCGCTAAACGGCAATTCAATTGCCAAGTATCAGCTCACCACCGCGCTTGCTATTGCGCATTCCTGGACGCTCGACACTGACGCGAACGCCCTCGGGCCGTGGAATGGCTACTACCTCCCGACCGTGGGGTTCCAGGCCGCAAGCGTATCGGCCATCTCCTCCTATGAAGATACGACCTTTACCTATCCGACCAACCTCCTCCCCGAGATCATTTCCTTCCAGTGCGGCGCCGACTTCTTGGTGAAGCAGAAAGGCGATCCCTCTGCGCTTATGGCGAGGCGCAACGAGAAGCTGGCCGAGTTCCTGAAATATTCAAAGCGCGACTCTTATGAAGTCGAGCGCATCAACCAGTACTATACTCCCCGCGGAGGTCTTTGGTGAGAGTACCTGTCAAACTTCGCGAATCCATTAACACAGATACACTCGAACAAGACGTCAAACCGATTGGCGAGGGGCCGCACCGTGTCAACACAGGGATTGAGCGCGATGGCGGAATAACAAATTCTTATCTGTTTATCGAACCTGCTAGCTCGCCACCGACTGTTATGGTTGCCGACAACGGGAAAGAAATTGTAATTGATGGGACTAGTGGACTTGTATCACTCGGATACCCTGGAGGGACTTATAATGCCGTGGGTCGCGTGGCGCGGCATGGAACGCAATCATTACAGCTTAATGGTCTAGTTGATGCTACTATAGCAAAGAATTTAATAGGTGTATCAGAACCAACAATTCTAGGGCTAAACTATCTGCCAGGGTTTGGATTGACCTACCTCGTCGAATATAATCTAAATGGTGTAGAATTGCGGCGTCGATTTGTCGGCGCATACCTGGGCCAATGGATTACCTTAGTAAAACGCTTTGATATCGCCTATATTGATGCCGTAGAGGTTGTGTATAAAGATTTAGCAGGGGCTATAAATTACGGAATTGAGGGGGGCGCGACCAATACATTCAATATGACTGGCACTACTTTCCAGAAAGCTCCCTATGTCTACAAATATAATGCAACAAACTATCTAGTACACGATCAATTAGCAAAGCTTGCTGGAGTAGGAGCTATAAATGTTGGGGGGGCTATACTAGCCCCATTCGATTGTTGGTATTGCGTACCCGACCATAACAACGCGCTTGCTAGGCATATTATAACCAAGAAACCTGTTTTGAATGGCGTCCTAGTCGAGGCGGTAGCCCTTCTAGGCTATACAGCATTCGGGGCATTCTCAGCTATCCCATTATGGCAGACTCCTGGCGGGATGGCGGCAACCGCCGTAGATGCTAACATATACCGTGTTGGTTATGGATACGTCGAAGCCTTCTATACTCAAGCCGGGGTGGTAAGATGTCTCTCATGTCCCGAGATCAACACCACTGGCGCGACGGCTGGCTTTATATCTGATTGGGCAATCGGCATTGCGCAGCCAGCCGACTACTTTGGGCTATTGAATGGATTCTCCGGAACAGGGCTTACTTTCTATGCAATGTTCCGTATCTTTAGTATCAATGGAGTACAAAGCGGCATATCTTTTTGCATGGATGAGTCTGCCCCTGTTGAGATCGGAACCGCCTATCGTGGGAAAGTCTTAACTCCTGTCGGTGAATTTGATCCTACTTGGACTCCGCAGCAGGTGGCAGTAAGCAATATCAGCGCCTATTCCGCTATTATCTATAAGTCGAATGATACCTTTTACCTTGTGGCAATTATCCCAGGTATTGAGAGCACACCTGCACAAGGGATAGCACGCAACACATACAAACTCAATACTGTTTCTGTCCTGGATATTGTTGATGCTGACAGGGAAGTAATGTATTCGTCTGGATCTGATTTTAACGGACGGTTCACTGAGCAGGGCGGCAGTGGTACTGCCACTATGTTGCGTGCGCTGCAAATGAGCGGGGTTCAAGAAACTGGTATCGATACCGGTGAAAAGATCACGCTCGCAAATGCGGCGCAGATAATCCCTATAGGATGCAGCCTGCGCGCCGAGGAAGCTGCCACTCTCAAGAGTTATGCAAAAGTAAAAGAATATGACGCAGGGCTGTATGCGACAACATGGATATCCGGGGCTATGGTAGGCGGTGCCACTGGAGGAATATCTTATTCAGACCCTGGTGACATTGATCTGATTTATACGCCATATACATTTTTCCCAATCCCCGCAGGGGCTAAATACTACGAACCGAGTGCCCAATGGGTGGATTGGGCCCTCTTTAGGGTTGCAGGTAAACCATATTATCTGATAGGAAATAAAGTCAATGGCAAGTATACTGGATTTATATTATTTGGTAATACATACGGGTACACCGATGGACGGATATATCTTTTCCCAATAAGCGCAGCAGGGTATATCCAATCCCCTCAGCTTGTCGCAACTGGACAATCATTAACTCTAATTGCCGTTGCTCCGACTATGGTTTTCTTTCATTCTGCATGGGACAATTCGCTCTATAGTTTTGATGGAGGGAGAAATCTAGTCAAGGGTGTTCGATTATCACAAATAGGAGGCGTAACTGATGGTATTTGGAATGTAGCAGAGAATGCACTAACGCTTAACGCGAGCACGTCGCTTGTTTTTGTGCGTGATGGTATTATCACAAACATCCCCAAGAATTCCGATCAGCTTGTACGGACTATATTTTTCTCTACTGATGCCGGGACAATTGTCCTGGGCAAGAGTTTTTGGTATAAATATGACTACAAACCTATTGGCGCTATCCAGCCAATTACTTGGAAATCTGCCTTTTGGGGCATGGACGCAACACGTCAACAGTATCTATCTCAAGCAATCTACACAATCTATTCGCCGACGAAAGAGCACCTTGACCTGAAGCTGTATGCGCAGACGTTCGATGAGGCGCAGACCTACCCCGAGCAAATACAAGCCGTAACCGTCGAGCCTGCGGACTACTCTAGCTCGGGGTTTGTGCGAGTACGCTTGCAACCTCAAATACAGCGCGGACTTGCGACAAGTATCGGCTTATCGTGCCCGCAAAAGATAGTCTTACTCGACGTCGCGGTAGATACCGTCGAAGTCGAACCGGCGGCAATCACGGCCGCAAGGAGTGTATAATGGTTCTCCCTATGGGTGGCTCTACTCCGGCTGCGGCCCCAACATTGAGGCCGCCTAAGCTTGATACCATAGTCGGCGGGATAGCTCCGGGGGCTTATGTCCCGAGTGGTGTCCCCACTGGGCCCGCACAGCCTAGACCCTCAAGTGGCGGAAGGTCTCCGGGTGGCGGAAGCTCTCAGGGCGGCAGAAGTTCTCATGGCGGCGGGATAGCTCCGGGGGCTTATGTCCCGAGTGGTGTCCCCACTGGGCCCGCACAGCCTAGCCCCTCAAGTGGCGGAAGTTCTCCGGGTGGCGGAAGCTCTCAGGGTGGCGGAAGTTCTCCGGGTGGCGGAAGCTCTCAGGGTGGCGGAAGTTCTCCGGGTGGCGGAA
>JAEHJW020000199.1_pt1 | contig 32129 bp, 39 predicted proteins | sample 9271431 | NCBI WGS metagenome assembly JAEHJW02 | reverse complement strand
CTCCGAGCACGCGAGGGCAATCCCACTTTCGGTCTCGAAGCGCACGCAGGGCACCGTCTCTGTCTCGGCGTAGCTGACCAATCCTCTACGGCGGTCGAAGCTGACCGGGTTGGCCAGATCGAGATAATCGCCCGGCACAACGTCGCCTGCCTGCTCGTAGCCCGGCAGTACGGTGTCAAGCACGACGCAGGACAGGCCACCGCCTGTACCACCGCCGCTCGATGTAGTGGACGCAAACGCTACAGTTATTGAACCGACAAAGACGTAACCGTTGCCCGCGGTCACGCTGTATGGCGTCGTGCTGGCGATAAGGGTCTGCGAACCGCCTGAATAGCCCGGGTCGTTATAGTAAAGGTAGAACTTGGTGTTGAAACCTATGGTGCCAGAGACACCAACGCTCGATGAGTTGTAGGCAATGGAGTTGTTTCCAGCGATCAGGTTGGCCGCTGTGACACTGATCGTTGCGGTGCCCGTATTAGCTGGCGATGTGTATGTGATCGAGAGGTTGCTATCCCACGAAGCACCAAAGCTGCCTATGCCAACGGATGGTTGATTACGCACATCGCCAAGCTGCACGCCGCTGCCAGCGACACTTAGCTTCGGAACGCCTGCCTGTAGCTGGCTGGACAGAGTGCGGGCATAGGTTGAGCCGTCGCCAATGTTGTCTATGTTCTTGTTGTAATGAGAGGGATTGCTGAAGTCGATCAGCGGTTCGCCTTGATTAGCGCCGCCGAGAACGTACCTCTGGTTGATGCGCCAATAAGTGGAACCGTCCGAGATGTTGTCTATGTTCTTGTTGTAATGAGAGGGATTGCTGAAGTCGATCAGCGGTTCGCCTTGATTAGCGCCGCCGAGAACGTACCTCAGGTTGATGCGCCAATATGTTGATCCATCAGGTAGTGCATCAAGTGTTTGATTTGCGAGGCTGGCAGTCGTTGCAGACTGGTGATTAGCAGTTACGTCAGCGCCAGCCTCCGCTGCCGCAAAGCGCGTCGTGCCGTCCGGCACATTCTGGAGGTTCTGATTTAGATGAACCCCACTCGCGAAGTTAATGCCCGCGAGGTTTGCGCTATCGACGGTGGCGACGCCTTTCATACCGGCTGCATTCGTCACAGCGTATCGGCTAGCCGCATCAGATATGTACTGGAGAGAACGGTTCTGCACGCCTGAAAGGGACAGATCAACATTTCCACTAGTAAGTGATGTAAGCTTGACCGTCCCCCAGGTGCTTCCTGCCGGGATGTAGTCTGCGTTTTGGTTGAGGTTTAAGCCGCTTGCTAGGTCTATAAATGGCGTCCCGCTAGAAAGTCGAGACTGGACCACGCGACCATATACCAAACCGTCCATGACGTCAGCATCGAGATGCTTCGCGCCGTTCCCTTGGTAGCAGTACAGCCTGCATCCTGACAGATGCACATAACCCGACGAGCCAGATTGAGCAGTGACCGTTATGCGCACATAGCGCGCCGCCCCTGCACCAAACTGAACAAGGATCGGCAGCGTCGTGGCGTTGTTCCATGCGCCTACCTGTGTCCAGGTAGAGTTATCCGTTGAGACTTCAACATACCCTGACTTAGCCAAATAGTTAGTGTCTGCTTGGTAGGCAGACCAAAGAACAAGTGGACCAACTCCGTAAAATTGTGCTCCAAAGTCGATTGTGATCGAGGCCGGGAGAGCAGATGCAGCGACTTCCCAATAATTGTATACGCCAAGGCGATCTAGGGTGGTTGCAAAAGGTCCGCGACCATAGATCGTCCCCGCAGATGCAACAGGCACCAAATTCTCTGCGACGTTTGTAGAGTTGTAGAGGGGAGAAAGAAGCCCGGAATTGATGCCACTGACATTGGCCGTGTCGTTGGCTGTGTGGTTCGCCGTTACATCTGCACCTGCTTCCGCTGCCGCGTACCGCCCACTCGCCGGATCGTCCGGCATGTTCTTGAGCGATTGATTGAGATTTAAGCCATTTGCGAAGTCGATGGCTGCGAGGTTGTTGGTATCTACGGTAGCAACGCCTTTAAGCCCCGTTGCATTGGTTACAGCGTACCTACTTGGTGCATCTGCGATGTACTGAAGAGAGCGGTTTTGGATGCCTGATAGGGAAAGGTCGACATTTCCACCTGTCAGAGACGCAATTCTGATTGCGCTCCACGTTGCTCCAGCTGCGATGTAATCCGCGTTTTGATTGAGGTTATAACCAGAACCAAAGTCCACAAAGGCTCTAGTTGTTAGCCCGCTCCCGTAAACTCCTGAAAGCGGCACACGCGCGTAATCTTGGCCATTGGCGATCTGGTCAAGGTTCTTGTTGAGGTGACCGCTATAGCTGAAATCAATCGCCGGATACCCGGAAGTATCAACCGCCCCGCCTACATTGCCGCCAGGGCCAATGGTAACCGCGCCGGAGCCGAGAGCAGATGACCCAATCGAGCCAGCCGTCGCGCCTGTAGCGACAAGGCTTGCACCTGCCGTGATACTTGGAAGTTCTGTCCAGATGCTGTCCGCCCAAGGCGTCCGATATGCAAATTGAACGTCGTAGACAGCACCCGGGGCTACGCCGAGAACAAGCGCAGATGCGTTAGGCTGTGCCGCGACGATTGGAGGCCCGTTACTCCAAACCGTGTCCGTGTGGAGCTTGTACTGCGTCAGAATATGGCTGACGAACAGGTCTGGCGGGTAGTTGGCCGTAAGAAGGAGCGCGGGAACAATTGCGCCCGACGGCCCAGCCACCGTGGTGCCGCCGGCGGATATATTGGCAGCCAGCGGGGCTGGTACCGTGCCAATCGTAAATTGGTAGGCCGACACCTGAGAAATATCAGGCTCGCCGCCACCGTAGGTATTAAATGCCGTCAGCTTGATATAGCCAGTGGTGCCCATCTGAGGCACCGAGAACGGAATCGGAAACAGCGCATCGTCGACGCGCACAAACTCGGACCCTGCCGGATGGCTCGTAATTGGGCTGTTATAGAGGCCGCGACGAAGATAGGTGAGATTATAGGTGTTGCCGGAAACGAGGGTCGCAGTCTCAAACGAGATGAACTCGCCGTCCACATAGCAGAGCGTCCGAGCCTGGTCCGCGTCCGCCTGCGTACCTGACACAAGAACTCCACCTGATTCCGACAAATCGACCGTGAGGGTGTCCGTCGTATCAGGATCGCTGCCCGCAGGAAGCGGGTTGACCAGCGTACCCATGCGCGCGGGACCGTCCACGGTGCCGATTGGCGAGTAGTTGGTACCATCGCTCGACAGCCAGACCCGGCATCCGGCCCAAGGAGCCACGCCGCTGGCCGCGAGTAGCAGCTGGAGGTTCTGCGATACTTGGAATGGCGATTGAAACAGAACTGGCGTGTTCGTGTCTGGCGGATAGGTATTAACCGGCGCCTGAAAGCCCTGCTTTGTCGTAGTTTGGAAGAGCGGGGATGCGCCGGTTCCCTCGAGATATTCTTCCGCCGTGATCGTCAGTGTATCGTCGTCGTTTTCGTCAATCTCGAGGATACGGACCCATTGGCCGTTAAGACCAAGGGCCTCGTCCGTGATGGCGATAATGTCCATCGGGTCAAGAAGCACCAGATGGGCGCCGACCGTGAACGTGTATGTATTGCGGATTTGCAGGCGTCCGAGCAGAAGCTGGGCGCACATCGAGGCCGCGTCTGGATCGCAGAGAAAGTGGAATGTGTTGGGGGATTGTGGACGCTTGCCGTATTCGTCAATCGAGGCTTGGTCGTAAGCTTCGACAATCATCGGGTCGTAGTTGCTGTCTCTGGTGAGATATTCGACCTTGACGATGTTATAAACGTCGGCCTGACGCTTGCGCACAGACTGGACGGGAGCGTCACTAGAGCTTGAAGAGGACGAGTTTGGATTGGCGCCTTCTGGCGGACCAAAATCGGCGTCTGTAAGCGAGTATTCGGGCGCAGATGGTGCGGTGTATGTGGAGCCGTTGGCTGTGATGCTTTGGTCGCCGTAAGGCACTATCGTCAGGAGACCGTTTGACCACACCATTTCCGAATTGGTGGCCTTGAGCACGTCCGAGATATGCGATGAGGCGGTAACAAAGTCCGTCAGAACCGGCGAGATTAAAAGCCCGGTGGCCTTACAATAGGCGTCATAGACGCTCAGATCACCGATGGCAGAAGCCGGAAAGCCGACACCGTCATACTGGTTGGTGAGCAGGTCAACAATCCAGTCTTTCGGACTTGCATCCGGCTTGGTTGGGATCGCATTTCCTATGTCGGCCTGTACCTCGGCCCGAATATTGGGCATCGTCGGGGACGTACCGAGCCCGAGCGGTGCTGCTGCAAGGCAGGCGATACCACGGTAAGGAATGTCTTGGGATGGCTGATTTCCGCCCGTGTAGCTGATCCCGACATACACGCCTGCCGCTAAATTGCTGAACGTGTACGTGCCGGTCGCGGCATCGAGGGTATAGCCTTCGGAGCCGCCGTCGCCCTTGCGGAAGACGTTGCCATTTGAATCAACGACGCCGTTATCGGTCAGGAATGGGCTGTTGTAGTCAACCGTGACCGTATAGGGCGCAGTCTGCGGGATTGTGTGCCACTCCTGGATGGGCTGGTTTTGCTCCGCCAGGTATGACCACGCTCCTTGTGTGTAAGTACCTGGAATGCTGACAAGGTTGAGGCGCGACATCGAATTGATCGCGCGGTTCGCCCACACCTTGACGACTTCTTGAGTTACGGGACCTTGGCAAAGGGCGAGCAGCATCGCCGCGTTATATTCGTACGTCGTGCCGCCTTTTCCGCCTCCGCTGGCGCCAATGCCTTTGCCGCCAGTATTTCCCTTCGTGGCTGTGAAATTTCCATACCAGATCACATTTGGCGCAACCATAAAGCGCCCGGCTCCTTTCGGAATCGGGCGCCCGACTATGGACGTGTTGATCTTTAGACCCGGCGCTGGGAGCGTCCGAGTTCCGCCTGTTATCAGGTTCATGGCTACTCACTGATAATAGAAAAGAATTTCCGCTCGCGAGCGGATAGAAGACCTGCGTTTCCAACGTCCCGCATAACCCGGCCTGCCATACGGTTGGCGTGTATAATGTTGGGCCAACCTGCCGCGCCGATGATGGCCGAATGACCAAAGCTGCGACCCATCTTGTAGACCACAACGTCACCGGGCAGTGGCTCATCTACCTCATGGCCGCGCTCGTACATCTGAGGCAGTATGAGATCGTCGTCACGGTGTAAAAACCACTGTTCTGTATAGTAAAACAGCGGCATTTCATGAGTAAGGCCGAGACTGTAAAAGACCAAGTAAACAAACTGAACGCAGTCCACGCCGCCAGGCTCAACAATCCGGCCCTGCTCATCGCGGCGGATTTTCACGCGGCCCATATGGTGCCAGCGCGTGCCCTCCCATGTGAGGGCCTCATCCACGATTGCTCTGCGTAGATCGTCCGTCATATCGCGGTCGTAGCGTCTGGAATATACGGCTGGCCGCCAAAGTTGGCCGTATTATTGAACTTGGAGCACGTCGAGAATTGCTTGTCGCAGCCAGCATAGGCCGTGAACGCATCCCCGACACCAACGGCATTTGGAAATGGCGACACAAGCGTAAATGTGCCGCTGGTGCTGTCCCAATTTCGCACCGTCCTGCTCAGACCTTTGTTGGCACCTGCCGTGAACGTGATCTTTCCAAGCGCGAAGGTTCCAGAGCCAGGAGGCGCCGCGATACTTGACGTGAACTGGTTAGGAGCCACAACAGTCGCCACCGTTCCGGTACCGGAGAACGACGCAGCCGCGAGCGTGCAGCCCACGTCGAACAAATTGTGTCGGCAGGTGATCTGATAGGTGTTGCGCGGCATTTGCAGGCTCAAGAGGGTCATGTAGCTGACCCCCTGAATGTTTATGAGGTCGCGCCCGAATGAAACATCTCCGACGAGACCCTTAAACAACGTGATTGCGCCCGTAACGCTGACCGCCTGCCCATAGATTGGCCACTCTGGAGCATAAAACCGGTCCACCTGCATCACCGCATCGTCAAGGACGCCGGCCTTCATGGCCTGAATCCAGGGCGTCCCGTTGATTGTGTCAGGGTTGGCTGACAGCGTGACAGGGTCCACGAGCCGTGGGATTACATCCACGCTCCATTTGTCGGTTCCCGTCCCCACGGTCCACCGGACATGTGATTTGCTGTTGGCCTTGTCGAAAAATGGTCCTTTGTGGCTCCAAGTGTTGCCCTGAATTGTTACGTCCATATCGGAAGTGGTGAAGCGCAGCACTGTCACGCCATCCGTGAGGGACAGCGTGTATAGATCCGCAAACACGAATTGCCTCGTGGCCAGAAGTGCCTTGAGCGCTCCCGACGAGGTTTCAAACCAAGGGGTTTTCATCAGAACTTCTCGGTGCTGAATACGAGCTGATCGAGTGTGCGAAAGCCGGACGCTATTTTGCTGAATTTCTGGCTCTGATTTTCGAACCGGCAGTACCAATTGTAGGTACCTGTCCACGTCAAAATGGCATTTGCGGCAGGGGCACTTGTGAAGGTCACCACGCCGTAGCTATCGATCGAGTAACCTGACGCTAGAAGTGACCCGTTGCTGTAGATTTCGGGTGTACCGGTCGGGCAGAAGACCGGACACACGATTCCGCCGAGCGAGCGGGTAAGCTGAAAGGCCGTGGTGGCGCCATCGCCCGTACCGAACTGCATGTTAGTAGCAGACTCGTCGTCGCTGTCGTTGTACTGAAAGATGCCCGGCGACGTTATCATCTGGCTATAGAAGCCCTCTAACGTCTGCCATTCGGCATAGCTGCCGTAGTTCCGCAGAACCTCAAAGCTCAGAGTGTAGCGATAGCGGGGATAGGACCACTGCGGGAACGCCATGCGCTGGCCCGCAATAGCTGTCTGCATAGTAAAACTGCCGATCACTTCGCGGTCGATCGGCAGCTTCTTCTTTAGGGTCGGAAAAAGGGGAACGCTCACGCCGAGCGCCCTGCAGGTGCCAGACCCGGGCGATCTTTCCAGACCCTTTGGAGGCTACGGGCTATGTGCTCGCCGTTCTCATTGAGCCATGCCTGCACGCTTCTGGCGTCATTGGCGTGTATGTGGAAATGCACGTCAGGGCCCGACGCTGCGCCCATAGGGCCGCGTGCCGCGGCGGAGGATCCGCCACTAGCAATGTTCGTCACCACCTGGCGCATCGGGTTGGCCAGGTAGGCGGGCATGACCATCTCGTCCTTGTGGAGCTGGGTAAGCTGGCCGTCGTAGGGAACCTGCCACTGCCCCCCAGCGGCGCTTATGAGCGCCTCAGCGCCAAAGACAAGGGCCTCTGTGGCCACCATGGCGGCCGGCGCTAGGGCAGGTCCAATGACTGGAATGCCAGCCACGGCCTTTGCAGCGGCAGCTCCGGCCGCGGCGGCGCTCTGGGATATTTCGGCCAGAGTACCCTTAAGTCCGATCGCCTTAGACTCGTCAGTCGCGGTCTGTTTGAGCAGTAGCCGCTCGGTCCACATCCTCGCTTCGCCGGCCACCAAGTTTTCGAAGTTCCTCAGCGCCAGGCTCTCGACTGTCTGCTCAAACCCCCTCCATGTACCGAGCGAAGCCTCAATGAGCGTGCGTTCCGTAGCAAACAGACCACGATGAGCCCGTTCCCACGTCTGCACCTCCTTTTGGGTGTCCTTCTCGCGTGCCTGGGCCCTTTTGGCTCGTAGTGCGGCGAGTTCGGCGTCTAAACGAACCTCAGCCTCACGGATCTGGTTAACGATACTGTTCTCGTCTGCCAGGCGTCCCTTGTTGGCATTCATTTCGTCGCGAAGACGCGCAAGATCCTGCTCGTACATCTTCTGTGTAAGCGCAATCTCTGCGTCGATCATCTGGACGTTGGTAATACGTCCGGACTCGACCTCTTGCTGTAGGACTTGCTTTTTCTGCTGTAGCTGTTGGTTGGATATCTGCTCGTCCGCTGACGCGTCCCCGCGCAACATAGAGGTGATTTGCTGGCCGGCACGCTCGATTGCCATTATCTGGCGGCGCGCTTCCATCTCAGCACTGCTGCGCCCAGCCAAATGGCCATGAGTGGTGTGATGGCCATGGTGAGACGCAGCCTTCTGCAGCTTCTCCAGCTCGGCCTTTTCGTATGCGATTGACTTTGAAAACACGGCAATGCCGTGCCTGTCTTTTCTTACCTCAGCTTCCGCCAGGTCATGATCAAGCTTAAGCAGTTTTTTCTTGATCTCACCCTGCTTGTCGAGGGACGCGCTCAGCTTTTCAGCTGCCTGTACCTGTAATTTATATGCGTGGTCGGCCTGATTCTTACCATTCTTGGCCTCCTCCGCACGAATGGACCTCAGCTCGCCCTCAAGCTTGTTGAGTTCGTCAATAGCGCTCTGACTTACCAGTCCCCCCTGCGAGGCTAGCACGCGCTTGACATTTTCAATGCTTTGAAGCGACTTTGGGTCGAAATTTAGCTTTATGCCCTCACGGAAGGCAGCGTTCTTAATAACAGACGACATCTTTTGTTCGACGTCGTAGATCTGATCGCCAAGGCTCTTAACGTAGGTTCCGGTCCTGTGGGCCAGGATCGCGATGATTTCAGATGTTGCCTTTGCCTGGTCACCTATGGAGATAAGGTGCTCGATCTGCTCGTATTCCGTCGGCGAAAGATTGAGCAGCTCTTGGTCGAGCTTACGAAACCCGTTCACACTTAAATCCGAAAGGCTGGCCAGTAACTTGGAGGCCGCTTCGGGGCCTTTTTTACCAAAGGCTTTTTCGAACGCCGGCAGCAACTGCCCAACTTGATTAGCTAGCACCAGGTTTACGTTGCCAGCGGTCGCAGCAAACTGAACAAATGCCTGTGTAGCTGCAGAGCTAGCATTTGGAACACTGTCCAAAAAGCTCAGCATATAGCTGACGCCGTCGGCGCCGATCTCCGAGCTACGCCCAGTAAGTCGGAAGGCCGTCGAAAGGTCGTCTACTTCCTGCTCAGCCTCGAGTGCCCTGTACTCGAGATAGCCAAGCCCGGCAACGACAGCACCAACTGCCACGGCTGCTCCCAAAGCCGCCGCTGATAAACCACCGTACTGCTGTGCGAGCGTGGCCAAAGTCGAAGGCAGATAGCGCGTGCGACCGGACGACACTTCGTCGAATATCTCGCGGATGTATCTGAGCGCGCCCGTATGGCCATGTCCGTGGCCGGCTGTCCCCTCAAGCTTCTTGATCTCAGACGCCAAGCCTTTGACTCGGGTCTCAGCAACGACAGACTTTTCGGCGGCCTTTGTAAGGTCAGACTGCAGCCCAGTCGTCATTCCACCGCCGCTCGCCGTCTTGGCAAGCGTGCCGAGCTCCTTGTTGGTTGCAGCCAGGTCCGCCTTGGCAAGCGCCATCTTGCTGCGTAAATCAACAACGTCGGCCGTGATCTTTACGGTGATGTTATTAGACATGTTTTGTCAGTCCCACTTTTCCGGAATCGACGGTTCCCACTCGGTGAGAGCCTTTTCGGCTTCCGCTTGGTCTGCCGGTGTCTGTGTTTTTTTCAGCCAGTCCTGCGCGATGAAATACTGGGTCAGTAGCTCATCTGCGGGCATGGTTTCGGTGAGCTCTTCGTTCTGAGCTCGAAGACGATCCATTGTGAGAGCGTCTTCCCAGTAGTCCGGATTGCTACCAAAGTAGCGACAGGCTCGCGCGATTACGCGGTCCCAGTTTGGCTCGGGGACTGGGTCACCCCCGTCGCTTCCCCCTCCGACGCATCGTCCTTCTGTCCGGAAAAGACGAACAGACCGGACTGATTTCGTACGACAAACCAAGCGGTCGTTATCTCGTCGTCGGCAACTTCCATGTTCAGAAAGTCGTCGTCGTAGGAAAGATTTGGGTTCGCCCGCGTCAGTCCCCAAAATACCACTTTCAAGAGCAGCCGCTCATAGTCTCCTTCATCAAGCGACAGCATCACATCGCTGGCTGCGTTCAGCTTCGCGCCTTCGGTGTCCCCTGTTTCGAGAGCAGCCCGTATTCGGTTGTTCATCTCGATAAGCGGCCCCCTTACCTTACGGAGCTGCCGCACGGCTAACTTTGGGATCGGCCAGCTTTTGCCCCCAAGAATTACAACCGGAGTCTCATTGTCTGTTACTTGATCGTTCATTTATCACCTAGCTGGTTTGAGCGCCTGTGCTTCTGCCATGGCCTGTTTGGCGTCTTGACCCGACTTCAAGGTTTGTATGTTCAGCCGAGGAAGTATGAGGTCCGAAGCCAGTTGGTTCGGCCCAATGTTGCCGAGACTGGCGAGCAGAAATTTCCTATTTGCCTGAATTTCTACAATGGTGTCGGATGCAACAGGCGGAAGGCGCCTTTGGAAGCGGTACTCACGTATCTTCCGCGCGACGTGAGCGACATCCTTAAGCACCTGTTCTCTTGACACCTTAAACGTCGCCGCGACCTGCTCAATTGGCAGACCAACGGCGACGTTTTGAAATATAAACCGCCTGGTTTCACCCAGGCGGCTGATATCGTCCTGAGGCATGTTGCTTACGCGGCGAAGGCCACCGATCCCAAGTTGTCGTTATCGTTGGTTGCGGCTTCAAAGCCGTAGCTCGGCTTTGTCCAGTCGCCGTTCTTTGACGCGATCGACAGGTCTGAAGAAATGCAGTTATCGAGTGTAAACACGTTTTGATAGGTGTTGTTCATGAACACCATCGCAACGGTGAAGTTGTTGGTCGATCCCTGCGGAGCATTCGCGAGCGTCATGCTATGACCGGAGGCTGCTACCGTGTAGAGGTAGCTAATGTAGTAGGTCACGCCCGCGTCCGCGGCCGCAAAGGTGTAGACGCCAGCGGCAACCGAGTACGAAACGCCTGATACCTCAGAGCCTGCGGCAACGCGCGACAAGTAATTGCTAGACGCATCTTTGACGCCAAGGTCGGTGGTCCATGTGGCCGAATTTGCAACCGTGATTTTGAACGGTGTTGCGGCGGCAACAACGCCCATTTCATTGTCTGCTTCCTCGGTGGTACCGGCTGACAAAGAACCGCCGAATAGGCCCGTGAAAAGAGCCCCAGACAGCTCACCCATGCTCACTTTGCCGGTAACGGTCATTTCACCGCCGCCAATGTCTTCCGGCAGCATGTTTTCCCCAAATATCGGCTTAGTAGCGCGCTTGAAATCAAGGCTCATGTCTTGGGGCAGACCGAAGCGCATAGGTGTTGGATTGGAGATGTTGGAGATTAAGAACGGGCGACCAGCGCCAAAGAGGCGGCTTTGCTTGGGCATGGTGGGCTTTCCTTCTAGGGGACTGGCGCGTCGTCACGACGGGCCGAGGGCCTTGCCGAGGGGCCGTTTACGGCAGGCGTTGGCCTTAGGCCTTCGCCGATTCTGTGCTTTCGGGTTGCAAGTCGCCTTCGACGGACTTGGCCTCTGACACCGCGTCCTTTTCGGCTGTCTCAAAGATACCTTCGAGCCCTTCGACTACCTTGTCGACAAGGTGAGTTTTGATGTTCATGAGGTGGTTGTAGGCACCCGTGAAGCGCGCAATGACGCTGTTGCGAACGTGTGCATCAAACCAGCTTTCAACCGCCTGTTCGACGCGTTTACGAATGTCGGTCATGTTGTCTCCTAATCTGGCCACAAAAGAAGTTTTACCGGCAACACCACGACGCTCTGAGGGTCGGTGTCGCCGGGCTTGAAATCTGCCCGTCCTTCCAGACGGCACCAGTAGACAAGTCCGCCGAGCGTGTAGCGACCGTCGCCCTCGTCCACGGCAAATATGCTTCTGACAGCTTGCTCAAACTGATTTAGGACAGTGTCCGGAACAGCGTCAGGATTTGCGCCGCCCTTGACGTAAATCCAAATCTCGCAATCGACCGACATATTCAGTAGATTGTCGTGGTCATATTTGTATTCGTTGTGGACGTGTCTGACGAACAAGGCGGGCTGTTCCTGCACCTCGTCCCACCACTTGAGCCTTCGCCCAAATGACGTTATCAGGCTGGACAATGTCGGGTCAGCCGACAGAGCGGTTTGAAGCGCAACGATATACGGCTCGATACTTTGCTCGCTCATTCGTTTGCCTCAACGACGCTTTCTTCGACAGCCGCGTGAAGGGCTGCCGTGATCTGGGGTTGCATCTCAGCTGTTGGATCGCGCATGAACCTATGTGCCACGATGTTGGCGGTCCTCGTGTATGCATTCACAAGGACCGTAGTTGGCGCCGAAAGCCTGTCTGACCAGTAGTGGTCTAGACGCATGGCGTGCGAGCTAACCTTGGTGGAGTTGTGAGCGCCATACTCAAGAGCCGCGGCCTTTGCGAAGGCTCCTGAACCCTTCTCAGCGTCGATGTCTATGTAGCCGGCGACCCTATTTGGGTTGTCTGCAAATACGCGGGCACGCTCCTGGCTGCGGAGCTTACCGGTGCGACTAGGTGTGGCGGCTTCAATGCGCGCGTAGAGAATTTCCGTATAGCTCTCGATCGCGTCCTTTAGCCGATCGTGAACGTGCTTTGGAAACTCATCAAAGTGAATCTCAACACGCCGCATCCCAACGACGTCAACATAAACCTCGTCCGCCATTATGCCACCACTGGTGCTCTATAATGCTCAACAAGTAGCGCAATTTCGGGAGGCAGTGCGCCTTTCTGGCCTGGGGAGGTCCCGGCCCAAAAGCGCTGGGAACCGGTCGCCGGATTTGACTTCTCAATAAGCGCTGGGTCGCGACCACGCGAGGTAAAACGCGCAGTTATGAGCCTCAGACACGCATCCTGTAAATCGTCCGGGATATTGTTCCAGGCGTAAATGATTGTTACTGAGTTTCCGGCATCGGCGCTATTGAACGTATACACGCCCGCACTCACCGCGTACTGGCCAACCGCAGGATTCGAAGGGACCTGAACAAGAGCCGTACCGTTCGCGTAGCTTACACTTTGGGTCCAATTGTAATTGTCGGACTGGGCGACGGTAATCTGGAATGGTGTGGCAGGTACGTCATACGTCTCCGTCGCCATTGCGCCAAAGCCTGCCATGTACGCGATGGTTAGCGGAATTTCCTCCCAATTTCGTGCAAGGCCAGTGTAGATGTTGAGGCGCGTAAGTGTGCCGCGCTCTAGATCGAGTCTAAAGTCGGTGTCCTGCACGAGCAGTATGGACGGCTGATTGGCCGGATACTGAGTAACGGAAGTCAGGCTTATAAGCGGATAACGGCCACACTGAAGTAGGGGTGAAAATGCCCGAATTGGTGTTCCAAAATCATCTCGCCGAACGTCAAACTGCTCGGTGACTCCTTCGGGTACGAAAACTCGGTTACAATAATTGGCTATGGCAGCCGAGGATTGACTAATAGCGCGCCCAAGAAAGACATCGCTATTCGTATCGGTTATCTGCAACTCATCCTTGACAGTCACCAACGACACGAGGTCGTAGCTGCCCGCAGGCTGCGTGACCGACTGGACTGGAAAGAACATGTTCTAGTATACCGTACGGGTGATGAACGTCAGCACCACGGCGTTGTTTTGGTTCACTGGTGCTCCGCTAGTGCCACTCCTGATCTTTACATTTGTGATACCGCGCCACTTCGTGGGATCAACGGCTATAATTTGGCCAGCGGCGACAGTAAATGACATGGGGTTGCCAGCACCGTCGACGAGCTCGAAGAAATTCACATCGTCGGTGGATGCCTGAAATGTCAGGGACGCTGCAGTCCAATTTGCAGGAACAAGTATTCCAACAAGGGTCTTTTCACCCAGCGGTACCGCGGCCGAGAGGGCTTGGCCGGCGGCAATCTCCGCGACCTGTTCGTCTATATAGCTCACAGAGATTGCCTCCTAAAGCGCCTCGAATGGATCAGCTACTTAGCTGCGCGGGCTCCAAGCCTGTATGGAGTCAATATCGAAGGCTGCGTCACCAACTCCTGTGGCCTTGTAAAGCGATGCGTAAGGCTGAAGGACCGCATTTCCTCCCCACGTCACAGGGTTCAGCGAGGATGAATATTCCACGCCGTCAATGTAGAAGTGCGCCACGCCAGCCGCGTCAATCTCCACGCGATAGATGTGAAAATTGTTGTCCGCGACAAAGCCGGTATTGATTGCGCGCTGGGACACGCCGTCCTGCGCGCGCATTACGACCGCACCACCTGCTCCAGATATGCCAAAGCCAAGGTATTCGGTTGCGTTGTCTGGGCCGTCCACCCAAGCGGTTTGAAGCCCCCAAACCGCTTCCACGCCAGCAGCTGTCGGCAACGTCGTGAACTTTAGCCGAGCCTGGAAGAACAGGGTCTTTGTGCTGTCCCACGTCAGCTCGTCGTTCTGATAAAGGGTGGCTTCCTGCTTCTCGTCGGTGACGTCGATTGAGGCCCCCATTTGGCCGCCGGGTGCATTTGCAACAATCCCAACAGCTGGAGCCCCAGCGGTTTTGACAAGCTTCTTCACCCAGGGATATCCGGCCACCGGTGCGCCTGCGAGCGGCACACCGGCGCCGTGCCCTGCCCCTAGAAAGTCTTCGACAAACACGATTGGCGCGACGACCAGAAGGGCCTCACTGGTGGCGTCGTCGTAGTGATACTCATAGCCGTTGCGGAACTGAGCTTTGCCGCCCATGGTGGCTCTCCTAGCTGGCCGCGGAAGCGGCGAGGTTCATCCGATCTGGAGCGGCGCGGACTTTCGCCCGCGCCTTAGCCAGAATTAGTTGCTGTAGGTGGACGGAGCCGAAGCGCCCTGCATCGCCTCGAGGACGAACAGAGAGGCTTCCGTGATGTTGGCCGCATTCGACGCGCTCGTCTGCAGCGCTATCGTCTTGTAGCCATTGGCCACGTCGAGGGCTGCTTCCGGCTCGATTTCAAACACCACGATCTTGTCCTTGGTGTTTGCGTCCGTCTGGAGGTTCGCCGCGGCAGCCTGGGCCACCAGAGCGTCGCTGGAGGACGTGTCGTCATTCAACCAGATGGGCGACGCGTTGATTGCCTTGGCGCCGGTACCGGACACGTCCTGCGCCTGCATAGGGGTGAGCGTGACCTGAGCTGCATTGCCCTGATTGACCCTGGCCACGATGTAGGCCTTGAGGGCGTTTTTCAGGGACCGGTAGGAACTTGTGCGACCGGCCGCATCGGCTGCCGGCGGCAGAAGCGAAACCGGCGGGATCTGATACGGCATGGAAAACTGACGTGCCATAGTAGTCTCCTTGCGCTCTTTGGCGCACGCCGCCCCCCAAAGCGGCAAAGAATGAGCGGGCGCGGTGGGGAGCCGCGCCCATTGCTTTCAGGCGATTGCGGATTACCGCTGGGCGATCGCCACGAAGGGCGACTTCGTCAGCGTGCCCTTGGCGGGAGTGAGCGCCGTGGTCCACATCGGCTTACCGTCAACGCGGTAGGTGATACGGAAGACCATCTCGTCGGTGAGGAAGGCGACGTGCATGGAGGTTGCCGCATTGGGGCCACCCTTGTCGGCGATCGAATACTGGCTCATGTCGGCCAACAGAATGTCGCCGGGTGTGCCGAGCGCCGGGTTGTATTCGGTCGCGATCACGGGGCGACCGTAGAGGGTGCCGTAAGGCTTTGCCGACAGGCCGCCGGGGGGCAAGTACACGGGCACGCCGCCGGTACCGACCACCTGGCCCAACTGGTTAAGCTGGGCTTCGGCGTCCTGAATGATGTACCAGATGGCGTTCTTGCGCGACCGGGCCCACATGCGGGTCCACATGTTGTCGATGTTTTCTTTGACAATAGTCCCAGCTGCTTGGCCGTTCTGCTTCTGCACAGAAATCAGCGCAGGTGCATTCAACACGCCGAATGGCATCCCCGCGCCAGTGCCATTGAAAATCGCATCCTCAGTCATGAACATGACTTCTTCGGAGAACGCTTGGCCCGCGATGGCGGTCAGAGCGACAGCATCCTGAAGCAACTCGTCGGTCGAGTACATGATCGACATCAGCTTCTTCAGGTCAAATTCGATCAAGCGAAACTTCGGCTTGGTCGGGTTGACGGTGACGCCTTCACCTGCCCAGTAGGACTGCACGCCGCCCCAACGGCTGCCGGTGGCGCGGCTTGTTTCGTCCACGCCGCGAACTTTGATGCTGTTTGAATTTGGCCCGATGGGAAGCTCATTCACTTCCTTGAGGACTTCGCCCATGTCGTGAGCGAGCATCCAGATACCGGCGGCAAAGTCGGTCTGGAGGAGGAAGCCGCCGCCCGTCGGATCCACTTCGCCGGCACCGGTGGGCGCACGCACCAGGCGCGCGTCCGTATTGGTTCCGCGGCTCATATAGTACTGCTGGATCGCCTGCAGCTGCTCACCGAGACTCCGGTAGTGTTTCTGGGCCTCGAACGCAATCCCGCTTGACCGGCGATAGGACGCCACATGGCGTTCGAAACGGGCCGCGATCCTGGCGTTCGGCTGGCTTCCTGCTGGCGAGAATTCCGAGCCAGCAAACGGGGCCAAGGCCCGCTCAAAGGAGCGCACGTCGGAGGGGTCGACATCTCCGGCGGGACCGCGGGAGCGGACGAGCACATCCTGTGCACGCTGAGCGCGTTCGAGCTCGCCGATTTCCTTTTCGATATCGGCGATAGAGCGCTCCTGGGCCGCGAACTTGTCGGGATCCCCGGTAAGCTTCTGAAGTTCATCGACCGCCTGAGCGTATGCCTGGCGGGCCTCCTTAAGAGAGCGCGGCATGGTGCCTCCTTTGCGCTGTTGTGGCGCGACAAGCGCCGGTTGTTCCCCGCCAGGACGGAGGGGAATGGCTCAGTTTTCTTGATGTGGGTGGTTAGGCCGCGACCGCGGTCTTAGCCTTTAACAAGAGAGCGCGAGCTCTACGGGCGCGCGCAGCCTCGTCGTCGTCCGTGGGCTTTTCTGGGTTGGCGTCTTCACCCTCGGCAGACTGACCGAGAACGCTGCGCACACTCCGGCGAGCCGCCCTTACGGAGCGCTCTGCTGACCGGTGAGAGTCGCCCATGTCCGCGTGCGTGTCGGCCATGTTGTCCAAGTGCTCCCCGATGGCCCGCACATGTCTCATTGCGCGCTCTTTGCCGTCTTCCGAGGTTCCGTCTTCCTTGAGGGCAGCTTCGGCCTTTCGATGGGCGCCGCGAGCCTGCTCAAGGTGTTTGCCTGCCTGCTCGTGGCTTTCTCCAAGCGATTTGTGGTGCTTGAGTGCGCGGGTGTGGTAGCCATCGGCCTCTTCCAGCTTTTCAGCATTGGACTTTGAGATTGTCTTTCCAGAACGGAGCTGAACCATTGCAAGCCGAAAAGATCGTCCCCGCATTGATGCGGCCCCGTTCACAAATGAACGCTCATCGTTAGAAAGTTCTGCCAACTCGTCTTCGTCGACGGCATGGCCGCTTAACAGTTCGCCTATTTCCTCGGGCGTCATCGTACCCAACGCATCCAGAGTCGCTTTGAGGGCAACAAGCATTTTGTCTGGCACGCTGCTATCGTCGCCTTCCAACGCCTTTTCGACACTCGCCGTGTGCGTTTGGTCGGAAAGCATCTCTGCGATCCAGCAAAGCATAGCTACCTCATTAAGGCCGCGCTGTCGGCGCGGGATACCAAACATCCGACGATAGGCACTCCTAATGCTGCGCTCCTTGTCGCCGTCCTCGTCCTCACCAATTTTTGCCTTTTTCTTGTAGGCGTCGAGAATTTCACCAGCATCCGTCTTCACGTCGTCAGGGATGTCCGCATCAGGCAGTCGCGATGCCGCCGCCCGAATGGCGGACTTCGGAACCACAAGCTTGCCGTCTTTCACGCGGGCAATTGGGAGTTTGTATGACCCTTTCTCTTCGGGCTTAGAGGCGTCATAAACCAAAAACCCTCTACGCGCCTTTGCTGGGTCAAAGTCATCGCCACCGGCGTACTCAAAGATTTGTGCCTCGGCCTCGGGACCGTCCCATGCCGCGTCCCCATCTTCGATCGGAAGATTGCGGCTCGCGCCGACTTTCCATTCGCTCTTTGGCACTTTGGCCTCTCCTTTAGAACGCGCGGTGACGCCGCTTGCGGCATCTGCCGGCACTGACACAAAGCTGAACTCGATAAGAACAGATTTAGTGATGCGCTTACCGCCGCGTGGATTACGCGGATCAAGCGGTTCCGCCTCTAGTGGAATAATTCCAGCGCTGACGCCCGTAAGAAATCCCGCTTTAACGAGGCCACGTACCTCGTCCGCCTTCGCGGAAATGCCCGCCGGCGGAAACGTAACTTTGCTCGTTATTGCGGACGCGGACTTCTTAAGCACCGTCGAGCGCGCAACCAAAAGCGAAAGATCGTGATCGTATAAAACTGCCGGGTGCTTTTCGAAGAACGACGTGTCTATACCGTCGATAACCCAGACGTCTCCGTCCATAGCCTCCGTTGTGCTGGTACACACGGTGACTTCGCATTCATTTTCTGAAAGCGCGTTGATCTGAGCCGAGACGTAGCGGCGCAACACGTTGTCATCGCTCGTGCGGCGAATGTGCAGCATGGCTTAGGCCTCCGTGCCGTCTGGCATGGGCTGGTTGTCAGGATCAAGCGACTCGCTAGGCTTGCCGGCCCCTGGGTTGTCGCCCCCGAGATCCGAGCCGGCCACTTCGTTGGCGGGAACTATCGGTTCGTCGAGGCCGTCCAACGGAGGCATCTTTTCGAGGATGCGGACTTCGTTGCGCGTCTGCCAACCAGAAAGGACTGCAATTCTATACGCATTATATCTGGTTGTTACATCCGCTTTGGTAAGCACGCTTTCGTCGAAGTCGACTTCGTAGTTGTCCTTGTAAAGGTCAAACGTGAAATCAAAGCGCGCCTCCCATACGTCGGTATGAGAGGTAAGCGTGTGGTTGCGGTACTCCTGCGCGACCTCCACAAGATCGGCCTTATTATTTTTTGGGGCCTCGCCGACCATGTGCGGCGGAATACGAAATATTCTGCATATTTCGTGCAGCTGGAACTCACGCATCTGCAGAAACTGCAAATCAACTGAATTGATAGAAATTGGCTGCCACTTCAGACCCTGCTCCAGGACAGCCGTTCCACCGGCGTTAACAAGCCCCGCATTTAGCTTGTTCCAATCGTCCCTGAGCTTTTCGGACGATTCTTTGGAAAGTCTTTGCTCGGTGGTCAAAACGCCGCTTGGACGCGCTCCTCGCCCCATCAACCTCGCGTATTGTTGCTCCTGTGCCAACGAGAGTGCGATTGCTTCCCTCGCCAGAGCGATCGGCGACGTACCAACAAGGCCATCCGCCGACAGGTCCTTCAGGTGGAATACATCCTCGTGAGGGATGATCCACGGCATATTTCTGAGAACCCAAAGCTCGTGCAATCCTGAACGGGTAATCCACCAGAAGAGACCGCCGTCCCGGGCCTGCCATAGCGCAACTCGGTCAGGGTTAATCGGCACCAATGCAGTCGGCTCGCCACGCCGGTTGCGGAGAATGACAGCGTATGCATTTCCGCGGAGGGCGTACGCTACTACCATCATTCGACAGAATTCGGGCCACGTCTGCCAATCGTTCGGACGCCGCAGTAGTGCCGCAACCGGGTGCTCAGCTGCGTCTATATGTACACGCGCCCCATTTTTGTGGCCGAGCAAATCATGGCGCTGATACAGCCGCGGCGTCATCTTCGAAACATCTTCGGCGAGGATGCGCACGCATGCCATGACAGCAGTTGCTTGCAACGCGGTCTGTTGGTTGACCTGGATGCCAGTCGCCGAAGGTGACGACCAAAAATCGCCATTCCAAAATGACTCGGTGTCCCCCGGAACGCCTCGCGTTATGTTCTGCGCGCCCCGAACGAGTGACCCAACAAGCCCTCTCATTGTTTGCCGCTCCGCGACATACCGGTTGCAGCCAGAAGTGTCGCGGCGCCTATCATTAAAGCTCCAGCCATTATGAACCCGGCGGGCTTGTAGATTAGCCAAACGCCATACGAAATTAGTCCGGCGCCTCCCAGCCAAATGGCGTCAGTGATGATAGTCGGCAGCTCGGCGCCCACGCGACCTGCAGCAGAGCGAATTGCCTTCATCATTCGACCTCAAAGAACGAGAAGGCCGTGCTCCTCATATGCCGAGCGTCGCGCCTCAGGATTTCTCGCCATCACCGTGATGGCATTGAACAACGCCATTGCAGATTCAATTATTTCGTCGCCAGCGTGCTGTTTCGTTGCCCTGATCGCTGTCGCCGTAGGTTCTATTTTTAGATTTCCGACACACCAGTCCATAAGGGGCTGCGCCGCGTGAATAAGTGTCCCGTTCACGAGCTTCCGCTCTGCGGTCTTTATGGCGTTCATCATCGCGTAGCCCTGAGGCGCGCCGACGATGAAGTCGCGCTTGAATTCCTTATTGTCCTGCGTGATATCAACTTCGTCGAGTGCATCGACCATATCGCCCAGGCCCGCCGGATCAACGGCGACGCAGTAGAGCAATCCAGCATCACGGACGCGGACGATGAGATTCACTATTTCGCTGATATCGTTGAGCTCGTCACCGACGAAAGTTAGGTCACCGGCCGCTTCGAGTTCCAGTAGCTTGGGAGCGATCTGCTGCCGACGCTCCATAACAACCCGGTGACACCAGGCATGGCTCCAGGAAAGCCAACGCTTGACCTTTCTCTGGTCGCCGGCCGCTTCCTCGGCTCCTTCGGCGCCAGATTCCTCAGTCGTCACCTCGATTTCGGCCGGCTCCCGACCCAACACGGTGACCCCGTAGATATCGTCCAATCCGCCCCCGTCAAGGCCGACAACAACAACCTCACAACGGTCGAGTATCTCCTCAAAGGTAACCCTTCCATCGTCCCTACTCTTCCAATATTCCGCGCCAGCCCAACTGTCTGACCTGGCAGCCATACCAGGCTCAACATTCAGATGCTTGGCGAAAAAACCGACGAGCGCCTTCGGCCCCTTAAGTTTTTCCTTCGCAAGCGTGTCGAGAAGAAATTTCTCCGAGACGCTCGAACCTAGATTTGGGTTGGTCACGTAGAAGTTGGTCGGGTCCCTGTAGGCTCCCGACTTGATCATCTCCTCGGGGAATTCGTAGAGCAGCCCGAGCGACTGGGGCGCTTCAATGGTACCATCCCGAATTCCGCGAAATCTCTGTAACCAGTCCTTAAAAACACCTGTCGGCGGTTCATTCGACTGCGTCGAAAGTGCAATGACAAACCCCTCCGGCCTGCTCGCGAGACCGCCGGTGGCCTCTCTCAACATGTCGTCTGCGTTTGCCTTTTTCCCAAATAGCCAGAGCTCGTCGATAAGAACGCCACTCGCCTTCTTACCGCCAACCGTCTCGGAGTCCGCAGCAACAATTTTAAGGGTCGCCCCCGTGACGCGATGCTCAATCTTTCGTTCATGCGGAACTGGCTTGAGCATCTCAAGCAGCTCAGGATCCCGCCGAACCATATCCATGGCTGGCTTGGCCGAGTTGTTCGCAACCTCAATTGTCGGCGCCAGAATGATAAATTCCGCCGACTCCCGCCAATTTTGGAGCAGTGCGGTCACCATGATCCCGGCTGCAAGGGTGGATTTACCGTTCTTTTTGCTAATCAGGAGGAAAAACTCGTTGATCAGCCGTTCTCCGGTCTCCGGGTCGCATGCGCCGAAGATCGAAGCTACAAACTCCTGAACCCATGGCCTGGCGATTTCACCGAAGGCGGGACCTCCCGCCACGTCCACCACGCGGAGGGCGTTGAACATAGCAAGTGCCTGTTCGGCCTGGTCCGGAAATAATGGAGGGCACGGAATCAAAGACTGGCCTGCGAGGATTCGTTCCCTCCAATCCGGGCAGCCGGTCGACCACTTCATTTGACCTCGTTATTCACGACGAGCTTCGGAGGTGCCGGCGGCGCGAACTTGCCGCCGGCAGCAGCAGCGGCAGCTGCAGCGGCCTTTGCGGCGACCTTCTTGCCCACATAGCCGGGAGCCTGAGACGCCGGCGCTTGATCGCCTTCTATGATCTGGGTCAAAGCCTCGAGCTTGTTGGTGGCTCCCACCACCCCACCGATCATTTGTTCGTCCAGGCGATCGATAACCTTGGCCCGGTACTTGGCGGCCCCAACTTCCAGCTCGAGCCCGAAGTCCGCCTTGAAGTTCTCGAACTCCGCGTCGGTCTTGTAGTCCATCGCGTAAGCCACCTGGCGCGGCGTCATCTTGCAGGCGATATAGCGTTCGACCTTGGCGCGCATCTCCGCGGTGACCTTCCGGCTTGGCTCCTTCTTTTTGGCCGCTATTTTTTTTCCGGAAAATAATTCGCTCTTAAAGTGCTTGCGTAGGTTCGGGACCGACCGTCCCATCAACTTGGCCACGTCCGACAACGGAGCGCCGCCAACAAGCAATTCCTTGACCTTAGCGCGATCTTCAGCGCTCGGTTCTTTGGTTGGGCGGCCGCGTTTGCTCATTGTCCAGGTGCCGAATTATTTTCCTTTTTAGGCCTTCGCAGTGCCGTCTAAAATTTTCATCTCAAAAAAAAATCTACGCGTGAGACCCAACGCGGTTGACGGCAGAGCATTGCGGTTTTTGCAAACCTCCTACCCGTTTGTTATGCTCAAAGTGCATAACACAAACTTGCTCATTGACGACGACGCTGACTGGCGCTCGCCGACGAGAGCGTACCTGGGTACGAGGTCAATTCATGCCTGAGGGCGACGCTGTGAGGCGGTGTGGTGACGTGCCGCTCTGGCGTCCGCCGTCTTCAAAGTGTGGTGTGATCCGCACAAGCACTGGCCGTTTTGAACATCGAACGGCGCACCGCCGTCTTCAATTTCGACCACGTGATCCGCGAACATCCGATGTCGGGGCTCTGACTTCGTGCACCGAACGCCGCCAACGAAGGCCTCGCACTGCCTGCCGGCTCGAGCAATCACCGCCTCACGCCACCTCTGGTATTCGGGCGTCTGATAGATCGGACGCGCGACCTTTTCTGGCGTTGCTATCCGTGGCGACAGTGTTGCGACACGACTTGTCGACAACATTTTCAAGCGACGAGACGATGACACGACGATATTGACGCTGTGACAGGATCAGACAGGCTTTGTCGGATCGGGTGAGTTTGACGGCTGTGAACCCGCCGAGCTCGCGGTTGTTGTGGCCGACGCCTTAGCGCGCTTGGCCAGATAGATCACCACGCCGGCAATCACAGCAATGGCTACTACAACTGCAATGGCAGTGTGCATGAGGATGCTCCAGCGGTTGTGATTTTAGGGCCAGAAACGACAGCGCCCCGCCGAGCTATTTGCTCCCGAGGCGCACGAATCAGTCACTAGCAAAATGGGTACCATTTAGGGGGGGGGGCTGTCAATGGTGCTGTCTCAGTTTGAATTTGGCCCCGGTTGAAGCCTTGGCCGTCCAGTCTTAGGTTGGGAGGCGGCCAGAATGGCGCCTAAGATGCCTTACCTTATAAAATTGGCGATTATATACTTGACACATGCAGCCGGACGCTAACCTGAACCAACCATGGCTCATCAGTCCGGCCCAAGCGCCGAGAGGCGAGGGGGAGACCAACGCTACTTAGCGGGTGGGGAGGTACGTCGGGTGGTGGAGGTGGGGTAGTCGCAGGAAATGGCTCAGTCTGTCCGGGCAGGATCGGTACGAATTCGAAGTTCTTCCCGTCGCCAGTAACCTGCCTTGCGGTGTAACCGGCTTCAAATACCTCCGCAGGCCAGTTCTTGTTGGCGGTATGACGCTTCCGCAGAAAGTCCTTCATGAATGCGGGAGGGTTCGTGTTTTCCACCTCTTCTCCGCGCCGCCTGCGGTAGGCAGCGTGTTCTTCTCGAATTTGGACGGTCGTTACGACAGGATCGGAAAGCGTCTGGGTTTTGGGGTCCCAGCGCTTTTGGAATAATTCTCGGATGATTTCCGTCTTGTACGTCTCGGCCATAGACCGAGGGTATAGCTCAGCCCGGCCACCTAAGCAAAACGGCCTCCTCCCGCAAGTTGTCGCCTGTGGCCGTTGAAAAGCGGGCCGCACTGGCTGGCCGCATCGTGGATCTTCGCCGCGAGGCCGAAAACCTACAGGCTCAGCTTGTTCATGTGGACGCGGTCCTTAAGCTTTACGGCCTGGAGCCGTCCGAGATACCCAACAAGGGCCGGATGCCTGTCAGAAGCGCCTATTTTGGCCGCAACGAGATCAGCCAGCGTTGCCGGGACATGATCCGCGAAAAGGGCTCAATCAGAGCCGCTGACGTGGCCATCAAGGCCATGGTGGACAAGGGGCTTGATCCTGATGCCGACAAGGCCGTGAAGCGGGACTTCGTCCGCCGCATCCTCACGACGCTGCATGACCTGAAGCGGGCCGGGAAGATTGAGAAAATCGGCTACGGGAACGGCGTGCGGTGGCAGACGGTTGAGCCTACTCGCGAATAACCCTTGTTGTGAGCGTCGGGCGCCCCAACAAGCGGCACCCTGGCAACGGGCACAATCCGAGAAACCACCGTGACAACGCGTCTGGCTAGACCGATTCGGTAATACTTGCTAAAACAGAATGCACGTTGGAGGTGCGCGCCCCGCGACAGAGCTAACGCACCCCCTACGCTCCGTGCCCTTCTGGAAGGGGCCGGTCAGTTCCGCGCTTACGTTCTCGGGCGATTACGCGGTCCTCAATCCGGCGGCGGTCAGCGCAAGTCGCTACCGCCGCCGAAACTCATAAGAATCATTCCTGAGCTTCGGCGTCATCCGAAATTGGCTGGGGGTTTTCCCTTTGCGCCAACATACCGGGTTTTCTTCTCACTTTGCGCCAACATACCGCATATTCCGGGATTTTTCGCGATTGCTACAATCGTCATTCTAGGCCGTAGTACTTGGCGAGCAAGTGCAATCCCGCGCGCAGGAGCGGTAAGGCTGCTTTTTGGTGTACACGAACGATCGCGGCGGCCCGGGTCAAGCTAGCCTCGTCGTCGCACTCACAGACAACAATGTGGACGATCTGTCTAATTTCGGGCGGCAGACATGCCTCTGCCGATGCATGCGCGGCCATCGCGTCCAATTTCCCGTCCGCGACCACATTGCGACGAGATGCGTTTGCAGTTCCACCGCCGGACCCAACTGCTCCCATTACCAGCATCTGAGCGTCCTGCCAGTCCTGCTGTAGTCGACGAGCGGCCGCCAGCAGTGGATCGTCTATTCCTGTCTGCCTGCGTCGGTCATATAACCACTCAAGGCGGTCGATACGGCGCCTCACCGTGATTTTGCGTTTTCCATCACCCTCAGGGTCGCGCACTTCGACATCCTTCGCGCGCAACATGCCACCATAACCTGGTCGCATTGAGCAACCACCCCTTTTAGTCACCGTCATGAAGTGCTCCACTTTCACATTGAGCAGCGGACGTCTCACCCCGGACAAAAAAATGTTGCCTGTCCGCCAGAGGGTCACGCCATCCGAGCGTTTCACGTGAAATTTTCATGCGGCATACCCTCCCGCTCCCAGTCGCATGTCCGCCGAAAGGTAGCTGCGCGGCGTATGGCGGTTGTCCACCGTAGAAAAGTACTGATATGTCAAAGTATTGAAGTATAGTTTGACCTTCCCCTCGAAATCGCCATTACGCTGTTTCGCGACATTCAGGGTGACCGCCGGATCGTCGAGCATTTCTGGCCGCTGGCCGTCGCCGGCACCGGCGATGTCCTCCATTTTGCGATTGCGCCAGATGGTCAGAATGTTGAAAGCGTTCGCGCCGATTTCCATGGCGCCTTTCACGTCCTGCGCTTCAGGGATTCCGCGGTCTTTGTCGCCTTTTTTGGCGTGTGCGACCAAGTGTAAGTGGACGTTGTGCGCTACGGCCCAATCCACAAGTTCATAGACGGCGGATTCTTGCCCGCGGTAATCATCGGCAGCAATCCCGAGCCGCATCAGCGAATCCACCACAAATTGATCGCAGCCGTACTTGGCGCGAGCGTAATCAAATATCTCCAAAAGCGCCTTTACGCTGGCCTTACCGACGCGCTCGTACAGCAGAAGGCCGCGATCCAGAAAGGCCAGGATCTCACGGATAAAGGTTTCAGTAGGCCTTTCCGCGCCACCCGTCTGCTTGACCATTCGCTTGAGCGTCCACTGCGGCTTCATCTCAAGCGACGCGACACAGACGCGAGACCCTTCAACGATCCATTTTGGGATGCAGTCGGAGATTATTTGGGACTTCCCGCTGCCGGTATCGCCCGACCAGAGCGTGACCTCCGCAGGCCTGAAAAGGATCTTGCCCCAGAGCGCACTGTAAGGCATCGAATATCCCAGCGCCTCTTCGTGCGCCGGCCAAAACAGGCGGATTACATCGCTTTCGTAGGCTCCCGCCCGCCGCAGCCCTTCGGGATCGAGCGCCTGCGCCTCAGCTATAGCTAGATCGATCGTTTCTTTCGGGACACCGGACATGAGACACTCGTTGGCGTCCTTGGCCGGTAGCTTTACGCGGTAGCAACGGTGACGGCCCAGCCGGGAGGCAATTTCGGCAGCCGCTTGATCGCCCACATCGTCCATGTCCATAGCCAGATAGATGCGCTCGAACCGCTCCATCCGCTCGAACTCGTTTTCGATCCAGTTCTGCTTGCCTTTTCCGCCACCCCCGAAAGGCACTGACATGGCCGGCTGTCCGTAGGCATACATGGACATGGCGTCGATCTCGCCCTCCGTTATGACCACTGCACGCGCATCGGGCGGGATCGCCTGCCAGCCAAAAAGCACGGGCTCGCAATTGGCCGCAGTGGGCTTCGGCTTGGCCCCGTCAACGGCCTCCCGAGATTTCGCAAGCGCCAAAGTGCCGTCTGGCAGCAGAAACGGAAAAATGATCCGGTTGCCGTCCTCACCGATTTTGTAGACCGACAGAACATGGCCTGGAATGTTCCGATTGACGGTCAGATAGTCGAACGCAGCGGCTTCGGGAACGACGCAGCGCGGCTTGGGAGGCCGCGTGTAGGAGGGCTTGGGGTCGCGGTACGGCTCGGGCCGGGAAATTCCGAGATAGCCTCTCGCCTCACCTAGCGCCTCTGTCAGCGACAGCCCTTTGACGGCCATCCAGAGGTCGATAAGGTCGCCCCCCTGTCCGCTCGCGAAATCGGTCCACACACCGGCTTTCGCGCCTGCCAAATGCACGCCCAGCGATTTTCCGCGCTCGCCGTCAAGTGAGCCCACCCGCCATTCGTTCGCCTCCTTACGGCCAGCCGGCAGCAGCATTTGAGCCACGTCCAGCGCCCGCTCAGCCAGTCCCCTCTTAATCGCCAAAATGTCGCTCATCAGTAGGCAAACTCCGGATAAATTTCCGACTTGGTGGGCGTTATTTCGTCCACGTCGCCCCGCTTGATGACGCCGGCAATCCACTCCGCAGGATCGGATTTTTCCTCCGCCTGGAGCAGGATGTCCGTCACCGCGCGCATATCGCCGCGGTACAGCTTGCGGAGCCGGGTGACTTGGCCGCCGGCGGATTTTCCGAGGACGGCCTTCCCGACATCGAAAACGATTTTCTCCGTCACGTCGCTGACGACGCGCCCGTACCTGTCCTGCTTTGGCCACCATGGAGGCCGATCAGATTTCAATTCGGCGCTTGCGCCCGAAGAAGGTTTACCTTCTTCGGAATCTTTCCTTTCCCTTCCCTTCCCTTCCTCTTCCCCTTGTGCATGCACGTGCAAGTCCGTGTCGCGTGAGGCACGCGTGAGGCACGCGTCAATTATCTCGCAATCACAAGGACTTGGAATTTCTGAGGCACATTCGCGGTTATTTATGACCTGGTGCTTGGCAAATGTGGGGATGTACCCATAGTCGTCGCCTCCGCTTCTGTACTTGACGACCAGTCCACGCGTGGCCAACGCGTCAAGCACGCGTGAAAAGTCCACGTCATCGTATGGTAGAACATCCTTTTTGAGCGTTCGAGGACGCCACACAAATCGCCCTTCCCTGTCCGCTACCGTGAATAGTCCTATGAACGCAAGCCGGACCGGGAGACCAGTCTCTTGCTCCAGATCAAAAAGAACTTCGTGGCTAAAAAGGGACGGCTTGACGGTGCGGATTCTGGCCATCTCTATGCCCTCCCTTCCGGGTAAAACAGCCTGATGTCATGTCTGGGAAGCTGCTGGCGCTCGCGTTCCATCGTAACCAGCGCCGCCATATCGGCGCACAAAAGCAGCGCGTGGCCGTCGCAGTTGCGGTCAGCCCAATCGCGTAGTTCCCTAATGTCCGCTGCCAGCTTGTCCAGATAGGCGCTCATCACCGCGTCTCCAGAATGTCGATGTCATATAGCGCGCGCATGAGCTTGCGCTTGATCGCGTAAACAGGCGTGCGAACGCCCTTGGTGTCTTCGACGATGCGCTTGCCATTCTCGAAATAAACGAAGTCCGCCAGATAGCGGCAGATCAGGACGCCGTTCACAGACAGTTCAAAGGCCCGCTGTGTCTCAACATTTGTGATGACACCGGCACGCTCAAGAAGCACAAGCTCGCTATAACGGCGCGCTTCGGCCTTTGATGCAAAGCGTTTGCCGTCAACGTAAGTCGGTTGCGCTCGGTATTTTGATTTGACCGCCACGAAATGCCCCAGCCTGAAGTATTATGCGTCTGCTAATTCTTTTTCCCGGTGTGCCGCGTATTCACCGAGCGGCGTTCCGGCCATGCCGAGCGCGGACTTGTAAAGATCCAGCATCGCTTCAGCTTCCTGGCGATCTGCTTCTTCCATTTTGCGGAGCGCGATGATTTTCCGCATGGTCTTGGTGCAGAAGCCTTGGCTTTTGGCCTCCGAATAGACCTCGCGAATGTCCGCTGTTAGTGCAGATTTTTCTTCTTCCAGCCGTTCAATGCGTTCAATGAAGCTGCGAAGATGAGCGGCAGCAAATCCTGTCTTTGTCATGTGAGTGTCCCTTCGTAAGCGGCTTTTACCGTCTCACCCTTTTTTCAAATGCCCCAATGATGGATGCAGCCAAGCACGTAAGAGGCTGCGCACGCAGGCTCAAGCTCGGAAATTGCATCGCGGAAGCGACGCGCATTTATGCCGTAAAGCGAATAGCCGTTTTGCTTGCCAGCGCGATTTGTCCATTCAAGACGGACAGAACAGACACCATCATCACCGGATCGGATATAAGCTGTGACGCCAGAGAAATCGGCGCTTGGCACATCAAAAACGCGCGCGCCATAAAGGGCTTGAACCGGAGGTTCCTTCGCAAGCGGTTTCATGCGCGCCTCCCCATCAGCTTTTTGAGTGGAATAGGTGAGATGGAAGATTCTCGAACAGCCGCGACGGGCTCAACCTTCTGGGCCACCTTTCCAGCGGGACGCCAGATGTCTTTGCCTTCGACGCGACCAACGCAGACAATCAGATTGCGATTCCGAAGCTCGGATAGAATTTTACAGATGTACGATTGGCGCATCCCGGTCGCCGTCTTGATTTTGCCGGACGTATCAAGGCCGTCTATCACGCATAGCAAGACGCGGTCATGATTGCTGTCTCGGCTGGCAAAAGTACGCGCTTTGTGCATCTAGTTTCCCCCACGTTAGTCAATCGGTATTGATTTCAGCGCGGCGGTGACGCCATCGCACACAGTTTCCAGAAGCTCGCCTACTGTCGTATCTTCAAGCTTTTGCGGATGTGCAATGCGAAGTCCAACTACTCGCGGTCCCTGATGCTCCAAATGCAGGAAAAGACTTCCAAAAGGCGTCTTGACCTTTTGTGTCACCGTCTCGCGACGTGTAGAGGAGATTCGATTCATCATGCCGCGCCCCTCACCCACCACGGCAATCCGCGGGAAATGCGCATCAACGTTGCCAGTTCATCAACAGCAGCAATCGCAGCGCGGCGCAGCGATACATACTCGCGAAGCGCAACGTGCTTGTCGTGATAGCGGCGAGCGTGGCGCAAGCTCATTTCTGGCGCCTCACATAAGCGTTGACAGCCATTGTCAAAGCACCAGCTATTTCAGCTTCGCCAGGACGGAGCACGCCAATGTGCTCGGCAAATGCAGCCGCAAACTGCGGATCTCGCGCGCACCATTCCACAAGCCTTTCGAGACTTATCCCGCGTTCACCGGCACGAAGGTTCTTGACGGTCCTAGGATCAAGACCGCTCGCCAGTGCTACTTCCTTGACCGGACGCCTGCGGGCCTGCGCCGACAGAAAGTCGAGAAGGCCGCCACGGCGCTCATATGGCCCCTGTGAGGGGCCATTTTGGGACGCTGACTTTTCCATCGCTCTGCTCCACCTTGAGTGTGGGGAAGGCGATGAGAGAGACGACGATGTTTGCGAAACCGTTAGTCCTGAATCCCTTGGGGACAATGCTGTGCCAACAGCACGTCCCCCACCAAATTCACGAGGAGCTGGAAGCGTCATGCTCGCACCTCGCACATGAACCGATGCGCTGTTGTCCCTCGCGCGTCGTAACTGGCAGCGTTCATGCGCTGCCTTTTTTCTTGAAGATGCGGCGGTCGGACGAGTTGAGGCAGGATGAGTGTACGCCCCGATGCAATGCCTACAGCACCCGTCCTCTTTTCCATTTTGGCGCTCGCGGCGCCGCTCACGGCTGGGAAAGATGCACCTGGGAAGAAAAAAGGCGACAGCCGTGGTTCGCTGCGGAGAGTAACGTCACGACTGTCGCCAGTATGCGCCGGGGGGTTCGTGGCGCATGTCTCTTTGTGGACGTAAGCATACGAAATGCTTGCCGTTTTCCATGTTCGATAGTTTTCGGGACAAACATGGAGCCTATGATTGCGTATACGATTACTGGCAGCATCAATGCCGATACATGGGAACTCCGTGTAGGGGCTGGGAATGCTGGAATACTTAGCGTCGATTTCGGGGCGCAATTGTCTGCGCTCGCCTGAAACCTGCAGTGCGAAGGGTATAGGAAAGGCTCGCGACCTCATGGGACCGCCGATCCCGCGCATACCGATGACGACCCAAGAAACCGTCCGGCTGCGCTCTGCACTCGTGCTCAAGCAGCTATGCGAGGCGTGCGGAGAGTGCTGGCGCGCCGGGTAGGTCATGCTGCGGCACCGTGCATCTGGGGGACGAGGACCCGGCGCACGACCGCAATTTCGGTGTTACTGCACCCCTGAAGCGGGCCAACTCGGATGCCAGTTTCGTCAAAAATCCGAAGGGCCAGCGCCGGAGAAACGCGCGGATCGCCTTTAACAATGCGCCCAATATGCTCACCGGAGCACCCGACGCGACGGCCGAGCTCCTGCTTGGACATTTTGGCGGAGGCCAAGTAGGCCGAAAGGGTCATTTCATCGTTCATGCGCCAAAGCTACACCCCATGTAGGCGCCCTGGCAAGCGCGTTCTACACAGCGTGTTGTGGACCACTCCACACCAGAGGCTCAAACTTTGGCATGGGAAAGAAATCCAAAAAGCAGCCCTTGAGGCACAAGCCGCTCGCCCTGCGGCTCGAACCATTCCGCCAACAACTAAAATGGAGTCAGGCCGAATTGGCGGCGCGGCTTGACACCAGCGACGTCAGTATCGGGCGCATTGAGGGCGGAAAACAGAATTGGAATCAAGAGTTTATGCAAGAGGCAGCCCGCGTTCTCGGGGTGTCTTGGGTAGACCTGCTGCCGCTTCCCGGCACGGGGTCCGTCCTTGATATTTGGGCAGATGTCCCACTGCATGAGCGCCCGCGCGCCTTAGAGGCGCTTCGTCTTTTCTCCAAAAAAACAGCAGCTTAGCCGTCACCCCCCGAATAATCCGACACGGCATGTAGATTTCGCTTGCACGGGCATCTACATGGGGTGTAGCGTTTCTCCAACGCACCCGAACACGGGGCTTTGGAGGGACAGATGGCAAAGACGAAACAGAAGTCTAAGGCGCCTAAAACAGACGCGCCAGACGGCGAAGTCATCGTCGCATTCAAGGGCTTCGATAAGGATCTCAAGTGCCGGGGCTACCAGTACGAGGTCGGCAAGACCTACACACATGACGGCGATGTCGCGATCTGCAATAGCGGATTCCACGCCTGCACGGATCCTATAGATGTGTGGAGATATTATGGTCCCGCAAACAGCCGCTTTGCGATGGTCGAAATGTCGGGCGCTCTCGCTCGCCATGCCGACGACAGCAAGCTCGCATCTGCTTCAATCACCATCAAGGCCGAACTCTCACTGCCAGAATTTATCGGGCGCGCCGTTGATTGCATTCTGAGCCGCGTGGACTGGAATGGCGCGAAAGAAACAAACACGGGCTACTACAGCGCGGCCACCAACACGGGCAACTACAGCGCGGCCACCAACACGGGCGACCGGAGCGCGGCCACAAACACGGGCTACTACAGCGCGGCCACCAACACGGGCAACTACAGCGCGGCCACCA
>JAEHJW020003880.1_pt1 | contig 32131 bp, 49 predicted proteins | sample 9271431 | NCBI WGS metagenome assembly JAEHJW02 | reverse complement strand
CATGGAGCGCTGAACCCGAAGAATTCAGCATCGAGGCCAAGGCATTCCACGGCATCGAAAACGCTTGACACGGCTGCGCGTTTAGATATACTGCGCACATGAACCACGGAGCACGAACCATGCGAAAGATTGAACGGCAAATGGTCGCGGCCATCAAGGCCATGAAGAATTTCCACTCTGGCAACACTGCGGTCGTGATTGAGACGACGCAGCACGAGAAGCGCGCACTTGTGGCGCTTCACGGGAACCGCATCGCCGAGGTGTATGTCGACGGCACCGTCAAGGTCACTCTCGCCGGTTGGCCCACTGCGACCACGAGGTCGCGTGTTAACGCCATCCTGCGCGAATTCGTGGCCGAAGGCGCGAACGTGTTCCAGGCGAAGGGTAACCAGTTCATTTTTGCGCACTTCCGTCACGCCCCGACGCCGGACGTGGGATACTTAGACGCCGCGGCGTGGCTCACCTTCGATGCCGACGGCTACCGCGTGGCCTAACATCACACGCGCGCGCGCACACCTACTGGCCAAACTGAACCACGGAGAACGAACCATGAGAGTCTCACACGCCGACGCCACTTTCGCGCACCATGTGCGCTATCAGGACGGAATGCTGCACGCGTGGATGCGCCGCACGAACCGCGGAAACTCCTACCATCCGAGCGAAGTGCCGCCGTACATTGAACAGCTCACAAACGAGCAGCGCTCCCGCGCGGAGTGCATCGAGTTCAAGTTGCGCCCGCTGCCGTACGGCGCCGCGTATACCGCGTACCTGAGCGCGGACAAGCGCCGTATCACGACCTTCACGGGTGACACTCTCGCATACGTGACAATTTGCAAATCGCGCCGGGACTTCCGAGTAGTCGTGTCCGGCGAGCGCGGCGCGTTTTGGGCACGCGGCATCGACGGCCGCATCTATCACGGGCGCCACAATGGCGGGGGCTGCTATTGTCGCATGCGCCTTGCAAAACGGCAGCCGCGGATATAACATCACACGCGCGCACGCGCACCTACTGGCCAAACTGAACCACAGAGCACGAACCATGAAACCGTCAGAACATCGCTATATTCTGGGACTGGTCGACTACGAGAACCGCGGCACGCGGGACCACAGGGCTTCCATCACTTGGCAGCTATCCGCAGATGGTGAGTTCACCATGCAAGCAGACCTTCTGCAGCCCAACAAGCGCGACAGTGTGATATGCGGCCAATGCGTCGACAGGATAGCCGCGTACTTTCCGCAGAACGCCAAGGCGCAACGCATGCTCGCAATCTGGGAGCGCTGGCACCTGAACCATATGCGCGCCGGGTCACCGGCTCAAGAAGCGTACCTGCGCGAGCACGTCGTGACCGTCAGCTATCCCGCTACACACTTCGACGTGGCGAGCAAAGCCCTTGCCGCGGCCGGCCTCAACCCCGATCCGAACTACCTGCACAACGGGAAGCCCTACATCTACGGCACCGCGTGGCTCGCTGAAGAGATGCCGCCCGAGGTGCTCGCTGAAATTCAGAGCTGGAGTCGAGAGTCATGAAAATAACTTTCCTGGATGGCCATACAACCGAGTTCAAGACACTCCGCAACGCGGACCTGAGCGGCGCGAGCCTGATCCTCGCGAACCTGCACGGCGCGAACCTGAGCTACGCGAACCTGAGCTACGCGGATCTGAGCTGCGCGAACCTGAGCGCCGCGAACCTGAGCGGCGCGAACCTGAGCGACGCGACCTTGGGCGGCGCGGACCTGAGCGGCGCGGACCTGAGCGGCGCGGACCTGAGCGGCGCCGACCTGTACGGCGCGGATCTGCACAGCGCGAACCTGCGCAGCGTGAGCCTGCGCGACGCGACCTTGGGCGGCGCGAACCTGAGCGCCGCGAACCTGAGCGGCGCGAACCTGAGCGCCGCGAACCTGAGCGGCGCGAACCTGAGCGCCGCGGATCTGCGCGGCGCGAGCCTGCGCGACGCGGCTATTGGGGGTGCTGTTTTTCCCGCCGGGTTCCGCATCGCACGTCTTGACTTCGGGGGATGGACCATTCTCGTCACACCGACGCATACCACGATCGGGTGCCAGCACCATCCGAACGAAAAATGGCTGCAATGGACGCCGCGCAATGTGGAGCCCATGGACGACGGCGCCTCGGTGTGGTGGAGCCGGCACCGCGAGGCGGTGTGTGCAGTAATCCGGGACGTGATGCAGACCTGATCCCCACGCGCGCGCGCGCACACCTACTGGCCAAACTGAACCACGGAGAACGACTCATGACCTTGAGCAACTTGCCACCCGGCGTTACGGACGCCATGATCGAGCAAAACGCCACGGGCGATATTTCCGAGGAAGTGTGGGAAGTTGTTCCCGAGCTGGTGGACGCCCTCGAAGGCGCGTTCATCGCGCTCGGGCGTCTCGGAGCGAACGCTTACCTGCACCATCCCGGTCGTGCCGCATGGGAAGCGGCACGCGCTGCCCTCGTGCACGCTGGTAGATTGCCGACGTGAGCGCCGAGGCTCAGCAGCGAGCGCGTTTCATCCGGCTTCGCCAGTTCATCCTGGCGAACCGCGGCACGGGAGCGCATTTCGCTTTCGGGGAGCTGGCGCTGCAGTGCCGTACGCTTGCCGATGCTCGGGCATTCGACTGGCTGTGCACGGCCCTGGAGATTTATGAGGCCGGCGACCGCGCGGACGCCAGAACCATGCTCAATTTTGCCCGTGGTGCCTACCAGCCGCTCGCCTGGGCGTCCGTTGGCCTGACCCTTCCTGAGTACAAGGCCCTCCAGGAGAGCCCTTGACAGGGCCTCTGGTGAGCGCGTACGATATCCACACCCCTCCAGAGAGATTCGCATGTACCTGACCCACTCCATGCTCGTCAAGCGCGATGCTTGCAAGGCTCAACGTGACCTGTTCAAGCGGATCTTTCCGGAGGGTGTGCATGTTACTCCGGACGTGTGCGTCAAATTCGCTGAGGCGTTCCAATGGGGATGGGCAGCAGCGGCCCTCCTGAATCGGACTAACTACAATAAGTGGCTCTGGCGCGATTGTAGCATAACAGTCCGCTAGGAAGCACGGTTATTTGGACAACTCGCGCAAAGTCAGCGTCGACCGTTCGCGGCGCCTCGTAATAACGGCCCAGACGTAATGGATTGAGTTTACCGAAGTGAGTTTATGAACACCGATACCTACAAACCCAAGCACCGCGTGCCACTCCGGAAGCCCCTCGCTTGAGCGCCACACAAGGCGCAAGCCCTCGGGACTGGGCGCATTTCGATATGGTGCTCGGCTGCGGCGAGGACCTGTTGCCCGTCGTGCCAGACCCGAATGCAACACCCTCGGCGAATAGCCGGGTGCGCACGTTTGGGAAGATCCCGAGCTGTTACGATGCGAATGGCCATGCGTACGGCTTGGCGAAGTGGCAAACGCGCTCGATCAGCCCGCAGGACCTTGAGCGCTGGTCTGCTGATGGGCGCTACAGCATGTGCGTGCGCGCCTCGCGTCTGCGCGCCATTGACATCGACATCGACGACGCCAATCGGGTCGCCGAGATCATCGAGCGCATTGACGCCGAGATCGGGGAGCTGCCGCTACGCGTTCGAGCGAACAGTGCGAAGTGTCTGATGCCGTTTCGGCTGGAGGGTCAATGGCAGAAGCGCCGCTTCAAAGCGCGCGATGGCGGCATCATTGAGTTCCTGGCGGATGGCCAGCAATGGGTCGCCGCGGGCTCGCATCCGAGCGGCGTGATGTACGAATGGCAGGATGGTCTACCGTCCGAGATCCCCACGCTCACCGCCGATCAGTTCGAGCATTTATGGGGAATCCTACAAACCGAATTCGGGAGCGCGTCGTCTGAAGAGAAGTACCAGACTGCGGAGAACACAACGCAGGATGAGGAAAATCCGGACGACGCGCTCCTGAACCGTATTGAGCCGGGGCAGCTCGAAGAACTGCGCGATGCGCTGCGCTACGCACCGCTCGTGACCGCAGCCGGTGATAATAGCTGTTGGGCCGAGATCGGCTACGCGCTGCTATCGCTTGGCGCAACCGGATTCGAGTTGTGGGCCGATCTATGCCAACGTGCCCCCAACTATAAGTCGGGCGACGAGACGGCGTGGTGGGGCGCTCATGCGCACCAGGACACGCGCACGGACTACCGGCACATTTTCACGCTGGCCCGCAAGCTCGGATGGGGCAAAGCGGCCGATCCCTCCCAGTTCGAGATCGTGAACTATGGCGACAATCCCATTGCCTTCTCCCTGGTGCCCCCTGCACCCGCAGGACCGCGTGAGGAACAAGTGCCCACCGCCCTGCACCGCTGTACCGATCTGGCTAACGCCAATCGGCTGTATGCGGCGTACGGGACGCGCCTGCGCAGCGTCGGAGGGGCCTTTTACGTGTACACGGGCACGCACTGGCGACGGGACGACAACGAAGCGCAGCGTTTGGCTGCGCGCCTTGCGCAGTTGGTGCGCCAGGAGCTGGAGGTGGCTCGCGCGAAGGTAGACGGCTACGCGAAGAACGACCCACAGGTGCGCGCGGTGCTCGATCTGAAGCGCCGCGACAAGGCCCCCGCGACCATGGACGAGTTCATGCAGCGGGAGGACGCCGGCATGATCCTCTTCGCCATCCAGAACGCCGAGGCGCTGGAGAAGTGGGAAAAGGAATGCGAAATGAAGCCGCGCCAGGACAAAGCCATCGAGCTGCTACGCCGGCTCGTAAGCGTGGATCCCAACACGTTCGACAGCAATCCAGCCATTCTGAACTGCCATAGCGGGACCATCGATCTGCGCACCGGCATTCAGCGCGCTCATGATCCTACGGATTACCTGACATTCTGCGCGCCCGTGGAGTACAAGCCAGATGCCAAAGCGCCGAAGTTCGAGAAGTTTCTGGGCGAAGTCCTGGACCTTGACAGAGCCGGCTTTCTGCGCCGTTGGTTCGGTTACTGCGCTACGGGGGAGACGCGCGAGCAGAAGTTCCTCCTGCACGTTGGCCAAGGCAGCAACGGCAAAGGCACGCTCTTCAGGCTCCTTCAAAACGTTCTCGGCAGCTATGTACACACCGCGGCACCTAACCTCCTGATGGGGCGCAACGAGCGCCATCCCACGGAGATCGCGGACCTGTTCGGGCGTCGCATCGTTGTGGCGCACGAGTCCGATGAAGGCGCGCACCTTCGCGAAGGCTTCATGAAGCAAGCGACGGGTGAGGACCCGTTGTCCGGGCGCTTCATGCACAAGGATTTTTTCACGTTCCAACCGGCATTCAAACTGCAGCTCTTGACTAACTCGAAGCCGGTCGTCAAGGGACAGGATTACGGCATCTGGCGCCGCGTGCTGATGCTCTGGTATCATCGCCGATACGGCACCGCAGAGGACGTGGCAGCCGGTGAGGCAACCGACATCCGGGACGACAGTCTGACACAACAGTTGATCGAAGAGCGCGAGGGCATTTTCGCCTGGATCGTGCGCGGCGCGCGGGAGTGGTACGCGAGCGGCCTGCAGCCCCCGCAGTCGGTGACGGACGAGTCGAAACGCTACCGCGATGAGCAAGACCGCGTGTCCCAGTTCATCGCGAGCTGTTGCATCCTGGACAAAGACGCATGGGCGCCATATTCTGGGCCGTTCGGTGGTCTGTATCCCGCGTACACGCAGTGGTGTAGAGAATGTGGCTATCCCGCGCTCGGGCTCGGCCGCTTCATCGAGCGCCTGGAGCGCGTGGTGCCATTCTATCGCGCGGACAAGCAGCGCAAGAAGGTGGATGGCGTGAGCAAACAGATGCGGGGCTGTTGGGGGCTCGTCGTGAATCCCGATGGGGACGGCGGTGGCTCGCGGAATCCGGACAGTTTGGAGGACATGGTTTGAACGAGGCGGACGATTTCATGCAAGCGTTGCTCCGCGCGTCAAAGACACGCCTGTACTTTCTGCGCGGCATGCGACGCGCAGATCGCGATGACGCGATCGCGATGGCCGTCGCATGGTGTTGGGAGAACCGCGAGAAGTTCGACCCAACACGTGGCTCGCTCGAATTCTGGTGGAGCGGCGCTCTGCGCAATGCCGTCCAGACCATCCGGCGAGGTGTTACGCGCCACGAGGCGCAGCGCAGCTACCGGACCGTGGAGCAGGTCGAGCGCTTGTCCCATTACAGCAGCGGAGGTGCTCGGCCGAGTGCCGATGCAGAGCGAGGCAAAGCGCCGATTGACCACGAGATCGAGCGCCTTTTGCGCCGCCCGCGGCACGAGCGCGCAGATTGTCCTTCTTGCTGGCGCTGCCGGTGGTATGATGGACTCAAGCCCGGCGCGTGGCGTCCGCGGCCGTTCGCTGACCCCGAGGTCGCCGCCGCCGTGCGCGCGGTGGAGCAGCGAAAGATCGAGATTGCCGGAGCACGACATTTAATCGACAGAGTAGAGGCAGCTGAAAATGGGCAAGCGATACTGGAACAGTGACGACACCCTGGACGCAGGCATCGAGGACCAAACGGCCTTTGATCGCGCGCTACGACGGCGCAATCGACGCGCCGCAGAAACACGCGCAGCCGCGCGTCCTCCGAAGCGTGAGCGGTTGAAAAGTGGCCCCCACAGCGCCGCGGAGAAGTAACATGGCGGGACTAACAGATGAGATCTACCGCCAGCGAGCGGAGATCGAGAGGCTGACGCGCGAGCGGGATGAGGCGGTTACTGGCTATAGCGTTCGTGACGCGGAGGTCACCGGGCTACTCGCCCGCTGCGCACAACACGACAAGGAAATAACCGCATTCTGTGCCGAGCGCGACCGGCTGCGCGCGGCGCTGGACAGCATTTCTGAGATTGGTGTCTCGGCCCGCGATGATGTCAATAGGCACAAGCTGGCTGCGGTGATGGAGACGGCGAAGCGTGCGCTCTGCGCTGAGCCTTCCTCGGACGAGACGAGCGGTGACGGGCTCAGCATTGACGAGACGCGCTTCCTCGCTGCGCTGGCTGGCGTGAAGCCAGCCGTGGGATCGCCCGGCGGTATGACGGCCTACGGTCGCACGCTGATCGAGCGCGAACAGCTCAAGCCGTGAAGGATGAACCATGAAGCCAGGCCACCACCGCAAGCCGCATGTCTGGCGCACGGAATTATTCACCGCTAAGTCGTGGGTGAAGTGCGCGATATGCGGCAAAGAATTCGTGAAGTCCGACTCGGCGCGGCGATGGAATCACGACTGCTGCTCGCGCGAGTGCGCATTGGAGTTCGCGCGCGGGGAGCGGAATTCGGGGCAAGACGCGCCTGCGGATGCCGTATCCGCTGACCCCGCAGATAGCGCTTGACGCGGACATGTCCCCGTGGTACGCTATGTCCATTGAGTGAGGAGACAGCCATGAAAATGTACCCGCGCAGTGAGTTCCCCGTCGAGAAGCTCCCCGACATCATCCGGGCGAATGGATCGATTTCGCGTGCCGCCATCGCGACGCGGTTCAGCGCCGTCGGTTGTCCGCACGGCAAGGTCGATGTGACGGTCGCCGCGATCAAGGCCGGCATCGATCTCAACGTCGCGTTTCAGCTCGGCATGCTGGCGTACTATGCCAATGACCTTTCCATCGAGTGCATCGATCGCACCACGAGCGCCATGCTGCGTTCGGCCAAGAAGCGTCACGCCGAGAAGTTTCCGCGTGGCAAGTACGCCGAGGAACTGGCGGCGCAGACGGAAGGACGCCCGTGGCGGTGGGGTACTCCTGAATTCCATCGTGCCTCGGCATGACCGACGAGGCAGCCAAGAAGCGTAACCAGCGCGAGCGCATGCGCCGCGAGGGCTACGTGCTGAAGCAGGTCTGGGTGCGGCCGGAGCACTGGGCGCAGGTCAAGCGGTTCATAGAGCGGATGGTGTGGGATGAGTACATGCGGCTCAGAGCATCGGAGAACGGCTCAGGAGAATCGACATGAGCACGTCGTTTACGGAACGGGCGAAAATCTTCCTGGAGGCGTACCGCGCTCCCGGCACCTCTCTGGAACACAAAGTCGCTGCACAGGTAATCGAGGCATTCATGCAGATATTCGAGCAGCACGACACCCAGGCAGCGCGGATCGAACAACTTGAGAGGAACGCTCTACGTGCAGCACGGGAAGGGGCACAGTTTATCGCTGAGCGCGACGAGCTGTATGCGGCGCTTCGGAGCATTCACCGGCTGACCACGGTTTTCGATTGCAAACACGGCGCGGGGCGCGACGCGTTGTGCGTCTGTTGTTATATTAGAGACGTGTTGGATCAGGTCGCCAAAGATACCTCGTTCAATCCGGCAGAGCAGGCAATCGAAAACTGTCCGCCGCGTGATATACGACACTCCCGCTGTCTGCATCCGGAGGCGTGTGAATCCGGACTGGGCGGCCACTGTGCGAAGTGCCATCAGGCTTTGTACCCGTGAAGCCGAGCCGCCTCGATCAACGCATCGCCGAGCGCGTGGGCCTTCGCACGCCGGTCAGTCGCCCGAACCGCGAACAGGCGCGCAAGCTGGCGCTCGAAGCACAACGGTTTTTGAAGCAAGCAGCCCGAGAGCGCGCCGAGTTGGAGGCGCTCAAACAATTGGAGAGCTGACCATGTTCTGGTACTTCTTCGCTTTCGGGCTCGGCGTCGTCGCCGGCTTCGGCGCTGCTATTTTTCTGGCGATTGTCGGGACGGCATACGCAGTCGGCTCGAAGCTATGGTAAGCGCCATCTTCAACGGGAAAGCGCTCCACGATCCGCAGGCCAATCGTGTGTATCGGTGGGAAACTAACTGGGGGCCTCTTTGGGATGGCCAGTGGTGGACGCTGCGCGAGACGCGAGCCTGCTTCCGGATCATCTGCGATCAGTACCGAGTTCCTCTGCCCAAGGTGCAGATGCGCCCACGACGCAATGGCTGGTATTCCTACGCGCATTGGCTTGACGACGGCCCGGTGGATTACGTGGCATTCTCGCGACGGGGCCTCAACCCGGTGGCGACCTTGCACGAGGCTGCCCACGTAATCGCGCAATACGCCGCAGGACGCTTCGAAGAGCCGCATGGGCGTCTCTGGATGGGCGTGTATTTGCGCCTGCTGGTGGACAATTCAGTGGCTCCCTGGTGCGCTCTGCGCGCGTCGCTGGCAGGCACAGGGATTGCATACCGGCCGCTGCGATTCTGCGGCCCTCGGCAGATCGAAAAGATGGCTTGCGCTTATGGTCGCAATGTGGTTTAATTCTCCCATCGAACTGAAACACTGAACCACGGAGCACGCACCATGACCCTCGAAGCCCCCGCGAACGTCATCGCCCGGATCCGCAAGATGCTGGCCCTCGCCGCCGATATTGGCGCCTCGGAGGGCGAGCGCGACAACGCGATGCGCATGGCGCACACTGCGATGGCCAAATACAACCTCGCAATCGCCGAGGTCGAAGCGAGCGCACCGGACGCGAAGGACCCGGCGATCGAGGCGCGCGTCGAAGAAACGATCAGTTTCTCGACCGCCCTCTGGGCGCAGATCGTCGCTGTGGAGATCGGTAAGCTGACGGCGTGCTTGTATGTGCAGGGTGGGCGTCGGACGGCCAGCGGCCGACCGGTCAAAACGCACAACTTCATCGGGCGTGCAGCCAACGCTACAACGGCTGGTTACCTTGCGCAGTACCTCGTGCGCTCGATTGAGCGCGAAGGCCGCGCGCGCGCCTATGAGGAATCTCGCAGCGCGACTTGGGTGTACGCCTTCGGCACAGGCGCGGCTCAACGGATCGGCGAGCGCGTGCGCGAGCTGATCGCGAGCCGGGAGGGGTTCACGGAGTCGAAAGCCCTCGTGCTGGCCGACTGGCGCAACAAAGAGAACGAAGCCAATCGAGCGCACCTGCGCGCCACGTGTCCGACGGCCCGTCAGGTCACCAAGAACTTTTCGGTGGACGCGGACGGACACGTGCGAGGCCGCACCTATGCGGAGGGTCTGTCCCTCAACCAGCAGTTGGGAGGTCGCTGATGCGAATCCGAGTCGAACCCGACGTGCTGGAGCACCTGCACAACCGCGTGTGCCAGCTGGCGAAGCTGGAAGCTGACCTGCTGAAGCCGGAGGACAAGGAAGTCCGGGATGCGATCGGCGAAGCTGAGGATCTGGCTCGGCGCACGGCGGCGGAACTGGAGCGCATCCTGCGCGGGCTGCCGGGCGTAAAACGCTTGACATGCGGCGTGACTTGAGGGATACTATCCCCGTCGAGAAAACCACGGAGCACGCATCATGATCTACCCCACTCTTCTCGCCGCGGCCATGGCTGCACTTCAGCTGGCAAGCGGTCCGACCGTCCAGGACCATCACGAGTGGGCTGGCGTGCTGCTTCAGACGCCGAGCGGCTACACGTACACGGCGCCCGAGCGCGGCACGCACGAGCACTTCCGACTCGTCCTACAGATTCCGCGCGGTGACAAGATCGTCGCGCTCTACCATACGCACGACTCGGCCGAGGCAGACCCGAGCACGACGGACCGTTTCAGCGAAGCGGATATCAGCGTGGCGTTCGCGCTGCACGTCCCGTCGTTCATCTGGGTGCAGTACACGCACCGGGTGCGCGAGTTCGTTCCGCGCGGTTCGGTTGCCGACTACGCCCGCGATATCGTCGGGTACCACGTTGGCGGCGCGCCGGGGCGCATCGTGGGGACTCTGCGATGAAACGCTGGATCATCATGGCGATTGTCGTCTGGTGGAGCGTTATGGAGTGGGGTCTCGCGGTCCACTACGCTTCGAAGCCCCCCGTTGTGCGGATTCAGCGCGTGGTGCGCGTAGAGCCCCAAATTTCGACGCGCACCTTTCTGCTGCAGCGGGACCGAGCGTTCCAACAGTTGTACGATCATTGGCGTGGATGCGCTCAGACCATGGCTAAGATCGAGGCCATGACCATCCGCGAGCGCTACGACCGACTTTCTCACCAACCCAACGGACAAGCGAGTTCACGACATGAGTAACCATGATTCTATTTTCGACGAAATTCAGCAAGCCGCCAACTGGCGCATCGTTGCTCGGGCACTGACCCGGTTCTTTCCGGATTGGCGCCAGAGCGACGTGCCGAACATCGCGACTGCTCACCTTGCTGTCACGTACATCGGCAATCTGAAAAGCCGCATGCGCGAGGCGCGCGAGAAGATCGAGGAACTCGGCAAGCGCGTTTTCGATCTGACCCAGGAGCGCGACGAGCTTCAGAAGCACGTCAAAGAGCTGGAGAGTCCCAAGGACGCGGATATCGCGGGACAGGCCGAGCGATGGTGCTTGATTCATGACTTCTTCCGGCTGAAGATCCCCGGCTTCTTCATATCAGTGCAGCGCATCCTCAACGAGATCGAGCGCCTGTATGCCATCGAAGAGGCATGCAAGTCAGCTCCGGCGGACGTTGACCCGGCTCCCGGTAATCCGATCCACCAGGATGCGCCCACGCAGCGCGTCAATGGACAACTGTCCTACCCCCAGTGGAGCACAAGTCATACGCGCCACGTGGTACAGGAACTGGAGCGCGTTGTCGATGCCATGAAGCACAACGGCGCGGCTGCCGGCGAGTTCGATCGAGCGGTCAAAGCCGCGACCGAACTTCTGCGCGATTACCACGCGACGCAGCACGTCGTATACGAGCGCGCGGAGAAAGCCGAGGCCGAGCTGCGTCAGACTCAGGAGGCGCTGCAGGAAGAGCGCATGAAGCCGCATGTACACGTGCACGCCAAGAATCTGTATCCTACAGCGGCGCTGGAGGGGGCCTTACGCAATGCACAGACCGTCGTCACCGAGCGCGCTCTGGAAGCACAGCACCTGCGCAATGAACGCGCCGAGCTGATCGCCAAATTGAACGCCCTATATATCGATCTGGCAGAGGCACGGCGCGAGCGTAAGCAAGCCGAGTTTCGCGCCAACGTCAATGGGCACGCTTTCGTGGCCCTCAAGCAGTCAGCGCAGGAAGCCGCTCAGAAGGTGACCGCCGCGGCCGTTGACCTCATCAAGTTGACCGAGTAACCGAATGTGCTGACCCCAGACCGCCCGACGTGCTCCGTGGTTGTTGCGCCAGAGGGCGGTCTGGGGAAAGCCGACCATAGGAGATCCTGAGCATGCGTGATGTTTTCAACGCCAATAGCCCAACGAACTGTTTCGGCGCCTTCGTGAGCAGCATCGAGAACAAGGAGACGGCGACGCACACGTGTCGCGCTTGTGGCGCCACATTCGACGCGGAGAAGCTCGTCACCCTTCCGAACAACGCGCGCGTCATCCCGGCTCACACGGACCGGCGTGGTCCGATCCGCCTCGGGCAGTGATCTACGCAGTAGACAATCTGCTGGCCCTGGAGATTTCCCCGGCTGCCATGCGTGCAGCCGGGGACCTCCTGCGGCAAGATGAGATTCTGAAGCGCACGTCCTATCTGGACGAGCATGTGCGCTCCGAGCTTCTCACCCTGAGTGCCGAGCTGTTCGCCTGCGCGGACCATGAGGACGAGCGCTTACGGCAGCTCATCGCGCCGGCTCGGGAGCGATCTGAGAAGCGCACCGCAGTCCTGACATCCCTGGAGAATTTCGTATGAAGCGTATCATGTTGGACTTGGAGACCCTTTCAACGCAGCCCGACGCAGCCGTCACGGCCGTAGGGTGGGCGCTCGGCTTGACATGAGCTGGCCTCCGCGCCCATCACGCTCGCGGCTCGTAGACGAGCTGCGGCGCTCCGCCAAAGCCCCGAACGTGCGCCCGTGTCACCGTGCGAAGCTCGAAGCCGCCGCGGACGCCGAAGAGGCGCGCCAGGAACGGCTTGACGCGGGACGCCGCGAGAGGTACACTCGGCGTCGTTGGTAAGAGACACAGGACCCACGAACCATGATCCGCGCCGCGCTTTACGCACGATTCAGCACTGATCGCCAGCGAGAGGTATCGATCGATGACCAGTTCAGGCAATGCGAGCGCACCGCGCTTGCGCAAGGTTTTCAGATTGTCGCCCGGTACGAAGATCGAGGTGTTTCTGGAGGGACGACCCACCGGCCAGGGTATCAGGCTCTACTGGAGGCCGCTCGGCACGCTGAACTGGAAGTCATTGTCTGCGAGGACCTCTCTCGCCTTTGGCGCAACCGTGCGGAGTTCGGGGCGCGCTCCGCGGAACTCGAAGATCTGAATGTGCACCTCGTCACGTGCGCCGGGGATGATACCCGGCGCGACGGGTGGGGGCTCGTCACAAGCATCAAGGCAGCGATGGCCGAGCACTACCGGCGCGAGGTGAGCTATCGCACCAGGAGAGCCCTGGAGGGCCTTGCGCTGGCCGGTAAGCCGACCGGTGGCCGCTGCTATGGGTACGCCCACCCCGACACCATCGAGCCCTCAGAGGCTGCTACAGTGCGCCAGATGTTCATCTGGGCGCAGAGCGGCGTCAGCCGCCGCCAGATCGCCGAGCGCCTGAACGCCCAAGGCAGCCGGGCGCCCCGCGGCGGCGCATGGGGGCAGTCTACTGTCTCGGCCATGCTCAAGAATCCCCGGTACGCGGGCACTCTCACGTGGGGGGCTACCGAGGGAAAGCGCTCGGCGCAGGACTCGCGCCGGATCCGCCGGATCCCCACCCCAGAGAACGCCGTGCAGCGCTCGATCCCCGCGGTGCTCGACCCGCGAACGGCCGCTTGCATTCTGCGCCTGAAGGGGTATAATCCCTCCCATGCCGCAGACGCGGCCTGAACCACGGAGCGAAAAACATGAGCAAGATCGCAATCCAGTACCCTCAGAATGATTCCCCTCGCGGAATTTCTCTTGGCGCCGTCGAGTGCGGGACAGTTGTCAAAAGCATGAAAAGCGGAAGGGTGTATCTGGTCGTTTCATCAGGGGCCGGATTCAAAAGGCGCGATCTGGTCCTGCTCTGCGCGGGTAAGGTGGTGTATGCCCCGCAGGATCTCGAAGTGCTGCCGTTATCCGCCACGCTCATCGTGCACGGCGTCGACGCTACGACCGTTGCGGGTGCGTCGTGAAAGCGCGTCTCATTCCCGGCGAGACCGTCACGCTGTTCCAGCCGCTTGATACTGAAGCGCGCCAGTGGATCGCCTCGACGGCGCCCTCCGATGCTCAATTCCTCGGCGAGAGCATGGCCGTCGCGCCCCGCTATGTCGACGGCGTGGTGGCCGCTTTCGAGGCCGAAGGCGGAGAGTTGGTGGCATGAGCAACCGAATTCTGACGTGGCCTGAAGTGGTAGCAGCCTTCATGCGCGCTACGAAACCCCGCGCGGTTTACAGCAGCGCCGGGATTGGCTACTGGGTCGTTCGCAGCGTGGTCGATGGCACTATAATCCAGGGAGTGGACCCACTCCTGGAGGCCGCGTATCACGCGTGGTGGGAGGCACGAGAATGTTATCTGCACGTAAAATCGTGAGAGCCCCCCAATACCAACGGGTCGCCCGGCGTGCGTATATCGCCAACCGGCTCTTGGGAGGGACAGTTCACAACAGCACCGTCGTCGCGGTACTCGCGGCCGTGACTCACTACCGCGTCAGCGAGCACACTGTACGAATGTACATCCGTACAATCCCCGACCCACCGGGCTTGACATAGCCTCTCACGTTGATGAAAGACTGCGAGCCGTGTGGGTGCGTGTGGGATGGGCGGCGCTACGTGAAGCTCTGCCATCGCCACGACACCGTGACAATTCTCCCGTGCGGGTGCAAATCCAACGACACGCGCTGGACCGATCTATGTGATGCCCACTGGGTATCGAAACGGAAAGCGCCCGACGACTCGCTGGCAGCGTACCTGTGACCCTATTGCCTTCTCCCGAAAGGATGGTATACTGACCTTCCTCACAACCTTCAACCCGCAACCCACTGGAGCGAATCAATGAGTCTCGAATCCGCGATTGCCGACTTGACCGCAGCCTTCCGCGAGAATACCGCGGCCCGTTTGGGCACCCCCGCACCGACTGCCCCGAGCGGGGAATCAGGAGAGCCCGCGGGCGCCGAAGCACCCCCTCAGCGCCGTCGCCGCTCCAGTACGGCAGCTGCCCCGGCGCAAACGGCCGCTCCCACGCCTCCTGTCGCACCGCCGCCCGCAGCGCCGACGGCGCCCGCACCCACGCTCAAGGAGTGGACCGAAACCTTCCTGCGCGTCGGCGAGAAGCCGGGCTGTCGGCAGCCGATTCTCGATATCCTGAAGCACTTCGGCGTGGAGCGGGCGAGCCTTGTGCCTCCCGAGAAGTTCGCCGAGGCGATCGGCATGGCGTACGCCATCGAGAAGAACACACCGGCTCCCGCGCCGCAGCCGAGTGCCGCGTCCCTGGTGTAACCTAACCTGACTGCGGTCGACCGGGATCATCCAGCACATTCTGATACGCCCGGTGCAGGTAAGAGGGTCGAGCTTATGAGGCTCACCCCACCGCGGAAGGGGTCACTCGCTCTGTCCCACTCCTGGAGTAACCCAATGTTTGCCAAGTTCCGTTCCCTGTTCAGCTTCAAGACGGTCGACTCGATCGTCTCCGACATCGATACCAAGATCAAGCAGCTGCGCATCGTCGCCGAGGCCCATCGCCTGGAAGCCGAGGTGCACCAGAAGGAGATCGATGCCCGCGCCGCGCTGAAAGCGTTCGCGGTCAAGGAGGAAGCGCGCGCCAAGGCGATCGCGGCCAACTTCGAGCACCTCATTTCCGAAGGTGTCCAGGCAGTCGAGAACGTCACGACGGGTGGTCAAGGCGTCCTGTAGTGGGCGCCCATTCCGTTCTCAGCCCGAGCGGCTCGCATCGCTGGTTGCGATGCGTAGCCGCTCCGGCGGCTTGTGCGCACCTTCCAGAAGAGCGCACGAGTAAGGACGCAGCCCTCGGCACCGCAAAACACGCGATATCGGAACGATGTCTGCGTGAGGACATCCCAAGCGCCTCGGTTTTCCTGGGCCAGTCCGTCGAAGCTGACAATTTCAAGTTCGTGGTGGATGCCGAGTTCGTTGACCACGTGGATACTTACATCGAAGCCGTGCGCCGCGAGCCGGGGATTAAGCTCTACGAGCGCACCCTGGACACCTCATCGGTGCTGTGCACGGGCTCCCAGAAGGGGACCGCGGATGCGGTAATCCTCGATATCGAGCGGCGACGGTTGACCGTCATGGACGCCAAATTTGGATTCCATCGCGTGGACGCCGCGGAGAACTCACAAGGGCTGCTCTACATCGCCGCAGCACGCCGGGCCTTTGCGCCCGTGGCGGACTGGGAGGAATTCCAGTTCATCATCGTGCAGCCGCGCATCAACCACTATGATCCCTCCCCGGTGTACACCGTGGAGTACATGGAGAAATTCGAAGAGTACGCCGCATCGAAAGCGCCGCAAGTCATGGCGCTGATGGGGCGCCCGCGCGAAGAGATCGTGGCCGCGATGACGCCGAGCCCCGAAGCGTGTGAGTGGTGCGAGATCCGCGGCAGTTGCGAGCGCCGAGCCCACAGCATCGCCCAGTTGTTCGAGCCGGTCGAAACGGTTCAACAGCCTCCTGTCATGACGTGCGAAGAACTGGCGGCGTATCTCCCGCGGCTCGCGGATATCGAGAGCTGGTGCAAAGATGTCGCGCAGGAAGCCTACAGCCGCGCCATGAATGGCCAAGCAATCCCCGGCTACAAGCTGATCGAGGCTGCGCGCAAAGGGAACCGCTTCTGGAAGGATCCCAAGACGGTCACGGCCGCGCTCATCACGCAGGGGCTACCTGAAACGGATCTCTACCATGCGCCGGAGCTGAAATCCCCGAGCGACGTGGAGAAGCTGGCCAAGGCGCGCAAAGTCAATATTCAAGGTCTCAAAACGGAGGACCCGGAGCCGCTGGTCGGACAGGCAGACGGCAAACCACAGCTCGTGCCGGAAAGTGCGAAGGGAAAGCCGTACCAACCGACACAGCTGCAATTCGATTCGGCTCTCTCTTCGATGGTGTAGGAGGACTTGACAAGTTTCCACTGAGCCCGTACGCTGATAAGATCTGAAGTTCCAACAGCTTCAATAACCGCATACGCCGAATCTCCAACTTTGATCGCGAGGTATTGAATGGCAAACGCAAAAGCGAACAAACAGTTGCACCTTAAGTTGGTGCGTACGTCCTATCTGTACGTGTTCGAGCCGTACAAGGGCGATGACGATAGCAAGGGGTCCTACTGCTCGCACCTGCTCTTCGCACCCACGCACGCGCAGGCGCCGGAAGTGAACGCCGCGATCGTTGAGGTGGGTCAGCAGTTCTGGAAGGACGAATGGCCGCAGGTCCTCGAAGAGCTGCGTGGCAAGGATCGCCTGTGCCTGCATCGCGGTGAGGTGGGCAAACCGGGGCAAGCTGCCTACAAAGGTATGCTGTACCTCAGTTCCAATAACAGGAACCGCCCGACGGTCGTCGACGGCAATCGCAACCCCCTCAGCGCGAAGGACGGCATCGTCTACAGCGGCTGTTGGGTGAACGCGATCGTCAGCATCTGGGCGCAGCAGAGCCCCAAGTGGGGCAAGCGCATCAACTGCGAGCTGAACGGCATTCAGTTCGCGCGCGATGACGAGCGCCTGAGTGGTGGAGGCCGCGCTGCGGCTGCGGAAGAGTTCGGAGTGGCTGGCGCTGACGCCGATGCTCCGCCGCCGGCTGCGATGGCGGGTCTTGTCTGACGGAACCCTACGGTGCCATGGACGGCACCGGCCTTAAGGGGGCATCTTCGGATCGCAACCAAACATGCGGGCTACGCGAGCCCCTGTGGAGGGTGCCCCCTTAAGACCGTGAGAGGGTAAGGTAATGGCCGCACTCGAATATTGGTCGATTGGCGTGGGTTGGTTCGGGGCGTTTCTGTGCATTCTCGCATGGTTCGCTGGAGCAACCCGCGGAAGCCGCAACGATAACGACAGTCCGGAGACACACGAATGAGCACAATCTGCAAGCTCGATCCGCGAATTCGCCAGCGCCGCGCTGAGCGCCGCAGTCTACGCGTGGAGCTGCACCAGCAACCCCGCTTGACAGTGGATGGCCAGAACTTCCTTCTGCAGTTGGATCGCATCAGCCGCGACCATCGCTTTCCCGCGGCGTGGAAAGAGGCGTCCTTCCAGAGCGCCGTGACGCGCTTCGAGGCGCGTCCCCACAGTCTGCATCACATGCACACTATTCGCCCAGTCGCTTGAGCGTCCTGTTCCTCGACACGGAGACGCGTAGCGCGGTGCCCATCAGCCGGGGCACCGATCGCTACACGCGCTCTGCGCAGTGCCTCTTGCTGACGTACGCGCTCGATGCGAAGCCCGTGCAAGCGTGGGAGCCGTGGGATCAACCCACGATGCCCCGCGACTTGAGCGATTACCTCGCGGACGAACGCGTCACCCTGGTTGCCCACAACGCGGCGTTCGATCGCAATGTGCTGCGCTTCGGACTCCGTTACCCGACGCCCGTCGAGCGCTGGTGGTGCACGATGGCGCAGGCATACGCGCACGGGCTGCCCGGCGGTCTTGAACTGCTCGGGATCGTGCTCGAATTGCCGCAGGATGAGCGCAAGCTCGTTGAGGATGGCAAGCTCTTGCACACGTTCTGCATTCCGTATGAGGGCGACAAATTCATCAACCCGTGGGATCGGCCGGAGGACTGGGCGCGCTTCAGAGGCTACGGGATCCGTGATACGGACGCACTGCGCTCGATCTATCGGCGGCTGCCCACTCACAACTACCAGGGAGAGCATCGGAGCAACTGGCACCTGGATCAGCTCATCAACCAGCGGGGCTTCGGCTTCGATTCGGAGCTGGCCCGCGCCTGCGTGTCATTCCTGGACGATGCCAAAAACGTTGTCGACGGCGAACTTTCAACCGTGACCGAAATGGCGGTTACCGCGGCCACGCAGCGCCAGCGGCTGCTCGACTACATCAACGCGCATTATGACATCGATTTGCCCAACCTGCGCGCCTCTGAGATCCGACACTGGTTGGAGCATGATGACCTGGATCCCATGCTACGGTTTCTGCTAGAGACGCGTTTGGAGGCCGGGAAGTCATCAGGCTCAAAGTACAAGCGCGGCATCGGCGCCCTCGGCCCCGGCAACCGGCTCCGCTTTGGCATCCAGTGGAACGGAGCGGGGCGCACGGGGCGCGGGTCTGGGCGCATCTTCCAGCCGCACAATATGGCGCGCCCGCAGCTCACGGTGCGTAAGGAGTTTGGCCCTGACGCCGGGAAGGTGAAGCTCATCCCGGTCAAGGCAAAGTACATCGATGAAGTAATCATCCCTGGCATATATTCAAAACGGGCTCTGAGCTTCAAGGAGGTGTATGGCGGTCCGTACGAAGCCACGGCGCTCGCGCTCCGCCACGTCATTGTGCCAGCGAAAGGGAACGAGCTGGTTGTCGCCGACTGGTCCAACATCGAGTCGCGCGTTCTCGCATGGCTTGCCGATGAGAGCTGGAAGCTCGACGCGTATCGCGCGGTCGATCGCGGCGAGGGTGTCGACCTTTACAAGCTGCTGTTCTCACAGTTCTTCGGCGTACCGATAGACAAGATCAACGACACGGAGCGTCAGAGCGGCAAAGTCAGCGAGTTGGCGTTCGGCTTTGGCGGCGGCGTGGGCGCCCTCGTGACCATGGCCGCGGGCTACCAGATGGATCTCGCGCCTCTGGCGGATCTCGTGCTTCCGCGGGCTACTGAAGAGCAACTTCAGAAGGCCCACAAAATGTGGCGCCGGGCGTTCCTCATGAACGAGGACTATGGTCTGGATGCGGCCGTGTACAAGGCGTGCGACGTTCTGAAGCAAACCTATCGCGGCACGAATGCCAAGATCGATGACCTGAAACACGCTGTCGAGCGCGCGGTGAAAGATTCGATCCGCGACCCCGGCGGTCCAGTGCGCCACGTCGGTAAGTGCTCGGTCTGGAGCACGGGCTCCTGGCTCATCATCCAACTGCCAAGCGGCCGTCGGTTGCTATATTGTCGCCCGAAGATTGAGGTAGACATCGACATCGATGTCGACACGCTGAAGCCGGTGCACCGCGAATTCATCAGCTATGCGACCGCGCGGGCGCGGCGCTGGCGCCGCGAGCGTGCATGGTCTGGCCTCTTCGTGGAGAACATCGTGCAGGCCGTCGCGCATGACATCCTGCGCGCGGCGCAGGCGCGGCTGCATGCTGATACCCTGAGCGTTCCTCAGATTGCGGCCTACCTCAGTACGCTGGATCCCGAAGAGCGCACTGCGATCGCTCTTCACGTCCACGATGAACTGGTGCTGGATGTCCCGATCGGCAGTTATGCACTCAAGCGCATGATCGGCGTGATGGTTCAAGAAACGAGCTGGAGCCGCGGGCTACCGCTCGCCGCAGAAGGTTGGGTAGGGCCGCGCTATGGCAAACGCTAACACGCCGATTACGACCGCGTGGATTCGGGCTCAAATGGAGCGCCAATTACATGCCGAATTGAAGCTCCGTAAGACTCTCGATTCTGGCGCGTGGCTCGAAGCGACGCGGCAGCGGTGGAGCGTGAAGCCGTGGCATGCGCGCGCTCGCATCCGTCTGCGTGCAAAGATCCGCGCAGCTCGCATTCGCTTGGGTGAGTTGATCGCCGGGCAGCCGTTCGAGGACTGATATCATGAAGGTACTTGTGACAGGTGGCCGAGATTTCCGGAACCGCGCGTGCGTCGCTCGGGAAATGGACGCGCTCTTCAAAGAACACGGGCACTCCCTCATGATCATCGAGGGAGGCGCCCGCGGCTTAGACAGTTTGGTCGCGGACTGGTGCGATGGCAATGGCCTTCCCCACGCTCAGGTCAAGGCGCTTTGGACTGTTCAGCAGCTCCGAGCAGGGCCGATACGAAACGCCGCCATGCTGTTGCTTGAACCGGAGTTGGTCGTCGCGTTCCCCGGTGGCGATGGCACCGCGAACATGGTCGAGCTGGCACGGCAGTGCGGCATCCGCGTTCAGGTGGTTCAAGATGCGTGAGACCCGTGTATGGCAGGCGCTGTGCAAGGGCTGCCGAACGCTCGGCGCGCTCTGCGAGAAGTGGGAGTCGCCGAACCGGCGCGGCCCTCCAGACGCGATCGTGACCCCTCCCGGAATTCCCGTGGAGTTCGTCGAGACGAAACGACCCGATGGCGAGCTGGAGGACCATCAGGTGCGGGACCATCGCAGACGCCGCGTTCGCGGCCACCGCGTGTTCGTCGTCTATACGCTGCAGCAAGTTGCGGATTACGTGGCCGGCCTGGAGCTGCGCATCAAGCATGCACACGGCGGCAAGCTGCCCAAGGTTCCACGATGAGGCAAATATGTGTGCCGCGCCGGCATCAGCACCTCGGCACATCATTTCTGCTAGACACCCCGCGCAGTATGCTGGTGGCTGACATGGGGCTCGGCAAAACACTGATGGTGCTTCGCGCGCTCGATCTCCTGAAGCATGCCGGGAGCAACTACTTCCCCGTGCTCGTCATCGCGCCACTTCGCGTAGCGCAGCTCGTATGGAGCGGGGAGCTGGATAAATGGGACGTGTTAGAAGGGCTGACGCTGACGAAGATCCTCGGCAAGAAGGACCTGCGCATGGACGCACTGCGGCGCCCGCGCAGCGATATCTACGTCATCAACTATGAGAACATCCCCTGGCTCGTGAGCCAGCTCCGCGGGCGCTGGCCGTTCAAGATCGTCATTGCCGATGAGAGCACGAAGCTGAAGAACTTCCGGCTCGTGCGCGGGGGCATGCGCGCCGCTGCACTCGCAAGGGTTGCCAAGGAGACGGGCCGCTGGATCAACTTGACGGGCACGCCAGCGCCCAATGGCTTGACGGATCTGTGGGGCCAGTACTGGTTCCTCGACTTCGGGCAGCGGTTGCACCAGACTTACACGTCCTTCCTGCAGACGTGGTTCGAGGTGAACGAGTACACCCATGAAGTCCGCGCGCACCGGGAAGCAGAAGCGGAGATCCACGACGCCATCAAGGACATCACCATGGTCTTGCGCGCTGAGGATTGGCTCGGCGTCCAAAAGCCGATGTTCACCCGTGTTCCGGTCGAGCTGCCCGGCGATGCGCGCAAGCTCTACACGCAGATGGCGGACAAGTTCTTCGCGGAGCTGAACGACACCGAGATCGAGGCGGCCAACAGCGCATCGAAGTCCGGCAAACTGCTCCAGCTGGCCGCGGGAGCGATCTACGATGCCGATCAGACCGTGCACCCGGTGCACGAAGCAAAGCTCGACGCTTTGGAGGAAGTGGTCGAAGAAGCAGGGGAGCCGGTGCTCGTCGCGTACTGGTGGAAGTTCGATGTCGCCCGGATCTGCAAACGCTTCCCCCAGGCGCGGCTGCTCGAAACAGAACAGGACGTGCGCGACTGGAATGCAGGACGCGTCCCGCTGATGCTCATCCATCCGGCAAGCGCGGGCCACGGTTTAAACCTGCAGGACGGAGGGCGCACCCTCGTATTCTACAGCAGCTGGTGGGACCTGGAGCTGCGCCAGCAGGTCATCGAACGCATTGGGCCGGCTCGGCAGCTTCAGGCTGGATACAATCGAACTGTGCGAATATATGACATTGTTGCTCAGGATACCCTGGACAACGATCTTTTAGAGAGACTGGATTCAAAAATCAGCGTGCAAGACGCTTTGAAGCTCGCGCGCGCTCGGAGGTAACATGTCGACGCCCTCTTTGACCAAACAGCAGATGCAAGAAACGGTGGATGCGATTCAGACGCATGGCGATCAGCCGAAGGCTGCTGCCGCTCTTGGGCTCCCCGTAAGCACATTGAAACACCGTCTACAGCGTGCGGTGGCCGCGGGAGTGCAACCAAACGGCGTTTCCCCGGATGACCCGAAGCTCCTGAAACGGCGCATTCAGCAACTGACCGTTGACCTGCGGGAAGCGGAGAAGCAGTCCGCGGACGTGAACACGATCAAGGAAGCCCTCGGGACCATTCGGCTGAAGCTCGATGAACAGACGGCACCTATCTGGACGCAGAAGCTCCGAGCGCCATCGTCGCCGGGCGTTCCCACGCTTTTTCTCAGCGACGTGCACCATGGAGAGATCGTCCATCCCTCGCAGATCAACGGCGTGAACAAGTTCAACGCGACAATCTGCCGGCGCCGTCTGCGCTACACGATGGACACCGCGATCCACCTGTTGCGCATTCTGGACAAGGATCTCGACTATCCGGGCATCGTGGTGCCCCTCGGAGGCGACATGATCTCCGGCAACATCCACGATGAACTGGTCGCGACGAATGAGCTGAACTCGATTCCCGCGATGTTAGACCTGCACGGTGAGCTGGTCGCACTTCTGAGCCTCGCCGCTGACGCCTTCGGGCACGTGTTTGTGCCTTGCGTCAGTGGCAACCATGGGCGCGACACGCGCAAAATTTGGGCGAAGGATCGGCATCACACGAGCTTCGACTGGCTGCTCTACCAGTTCCTGGCCAAGACTTTCGCCGAGCGCGGCGACAAACGTGTGACCTTCTACGTGCCGGATGGCCCGGATGCGCACTATCGCATCTACAACTATCGGTACGTGCTGACGCACGGCGATCAGTTCCGGGGTGGGGACGGCATCATCGGCCCCATCGGGCCGCTCGTCCGCGGGGACCAGAAGAAGCGTTCGCGCAATTCGCAGATCGCCCAGGATTACGACACCATGATCTGCGGCCACTGGCATCAGTACATCCATCTGCGCCGCTTGATCGTCAACGGCTCCGTGAAGGGTTACGACGAGTACGCGTTCGCGGGCAACTTCCCGTTCGAAGAGCCCACACAGGCGCTGTGGATGACCCATCCGCGCTTCGGCATTACGTTCCGTATGCCGGTGTTCTGTGAGCAACCGACGAAGCAGAGGGTCGCGAGTTGGGTCAGCGTGCCAAAGTGAACTGGGTGCTGCTCGCCAACATCTGTTTCATGGTGGGCAGCATCTTTCTGTTCATCGGGACCCTCATTTCCACAGTCCATCAGCTGAAGGGGTCGTGATGCCTTACATCAAACCGCAGTTCCGCCAAGCGGTTCGGCAGACGGGGCCTGAGACGCCCGGTGAGCTGAACTACCTCATTACGCTGCTTGTGCAGGCGTACATCGAGCAACGCGGCGAAAGTTATCAGGCGTACAACGATGCGGTGGGCGCACTCGAAAGCGCCAAACTGGAGTTGTATCGTCGCAAGATCGCACCTTACGAAGATCGAAAGATACAGGAGAACGGCGATGTCTACTGACGCGAACTGGTACCTGTGCGGCCCGATGTCCGGAATTCCGCACTACAACATCCCGGCATTCGATGCTGCGGCCCGAGCGCTTCGCGCCAAGGGTCTCACGATCGTTTCGGCAGCCGAACTGGACGCCCCTCACATCCGCGAGGCGTGCTTGCAATCCCGTGACGGCAAGGATGTCACTGGCCACGGATCGTGGGGCGACTTCCTGGCGCGGGACGTGAAGCTCGTGTCCGATGGCATTCATGGACTGATTCTGCTGCCGGGTTGGGAGCGTTCTCGCGGGGCTCGTCTCGAAGTGTTCGTGGGGCTGCTCTGCGACAAAGCATTCGCGGCTTACGACCCTTTCGCAGAGTGCGCCTATCCGTACGGGATTGCGCGTGGGCCGCGGGAGATCCTCATGGAGAACATGCCGGGGCGAGCCGCTCCGCGCTTTCGGGAGGTGGCTCATGGCTAGTATCTTCGGACACGACTACAAAGGTCGCAAGAACATCCCCATCTTCAGCTTCCTGACCGGGTATTTCCCGAAAGCGATGGTGGAGGTGGTCAAGGTGTGCGTCGCCGGCAATGCGCAGCACAACCCGGAATCGGCCCTCACCGACATTCACTGGTCGCGCCAGAAGAGCACCGATCAGCTGAACACGGCCATGCGGCACATGATGGACCACGCGACCACGGGACCGATCGATCCTGAGCCGCCGGAAGTACTTGCAGTGATCGGCGCCGAGAACGGCGGTACGTACCATCTGGCGAAAGCGATCTGGCGCCTCGCGGCGGAGCTGGAACTGACCATCGAGAAGCGCGACGCGGAGAAGGCTACAGCCGCAGTACGGAGGGGTGTGTATGCAACAGGCGAAGAAGGGGCTCCAACGATCAAACAATACATGGAGTTTCCCCATTGCTCGTGTAAAGATCGCTACTTCGTTTCCCCCGAGTGGGGATGGCTGTCTAGCGGCGCTCTTCACGCTCCAACCGCGTGCGATGCCACGCGCGCTCATTCACTGACTGATGCCGGGTGGGTGAAACTGACGCCGTAAACGACGCGGCCCCGAGGACTTGCAAATCCTCGGGGCCGCGTGTATACTTCGAGCTATGGAAATTCTGCTCTATCTGCTGGTGGTGATGGCGTTCGACTGGGCCTGGGACCATCGTCCGGGCCGTCGGCGCTAGCGCTTTCCCTCCGACGCCTTCTTGGCGTCCTCCTGCTGGCCCGCTTTCACGGACTCATTCAGGTTCTTCGTCAGCACGCGCCCAATCTCGCTCTGCATCTCATCCCGCTTCTTGCGAGCGCCCGTCTGTTTCGGCTTCGTAGTCATTCGCCCTTGAATCCTCTGTAGGTTGCCTCGGAAATATGCCCGTTTTTGTGCGCCGCGTCAAGCGCGGTGTGGAGGGCCTTGCGGGTTTCCTCGGCATCGTACTGGCGCAGCTGTTCGGGACCAATCTCGACGGCTTTGCCGGCGCCGTGAGAGTTGTCGATGTACGTGAAGTGCACGCGGGGATTGTCCGCGTACTGCTTGGCGAGCTTCGGAACGGTCGTGGAAGCTCCTATGTGCGTATCCAGATGGGCATCGATCGGTACCGTACGTCCAGTCCCGAAGCGGGCCTCCTGCCGCGTGGCGCGCGCCAGGGCGCCATTCACGAGGGCGTCCACCGGATGACGCTGCACCATGACGATGCGCACCTCTTTGCCGGCATGGAGGGCCTGCCGGATCTTCTCGTCAGAGGCGCCGAAGCTGTTCATGTTCGTGTCGTAAATGATCTGCACTTTCTTGGCCAGCTCGTCGAGTGCCGGAGACGCACGTAGCGCCGAGGTCTTGCCTGCACCGGTACCGCCGGCCATGAAGAGCACCGTAGGAGATTCACCGGGCGCGGGCTTTTCGGCCAGCCGTTCGGCGTACAGGCGCTTGATGAAGGTGGATGCGGGCTCATGGACCGCGGCCGAGCGGGTGCGGTCCGCCAGATAGTCCGGGGAAAGCTCCCGTGCATCGTCCACGCTCAGGATCTTGCCGGAGCGGGTAGCCGGGATGGCCGCATAGGACTTCACTGCAGCTGCATGATCCTGGAGCTGCTCCTGGAACCGCGTCCGGATCGCGGCGTCCGGTTTTTTGGCCGCTCGCCCTATGGTAGCCGCTCCCCCGCGCTGCCGGCTCAGCGCGCCGCTCGGGAGCTTCTCGGCCACGTCCCGGCGCACCGCCTCGATCGGCTCAAAGAACCTGGCTTGTCCCTTGAACACGCCCTGACCGTTCGGAATATGGTAACCGGCGTAGCCGCGTTTCTGGATCTGGCGCTCCGCCTCGGAATGGTCGTAGCGACCGCCCTGCGTGGCGGCAACCCGGATACCCTCCGGGTCAGCGCTCAGGTCGTAGACGCGGGACTGCGGGACCGTGATACGGTACTCCGGACGACCGCGTAGCTCGGGCTCTACGGCTTCATCGGGATGGGCAGCCCCGTAGGCCGCGATGACCTTCGGCGCCCCGCTGTAGCGAATACGCGCAGCCTCAGCCCCCTTCAAGCCCTGACCGTACCGGTTGGGGTCCAGTGTCATACGTTCCGGCGCTTCCTGGTTGCTCGTGAAGTGGCGGAACGTCAGCATGGCTTGTGGCGTCGCGCCGGCCGGAGCTTCCCCGGCCTCGCGTTCGAGCTTCGGCCCTCCGCGCTGCGCAGCCGGCGGTGAGCGTCGGGCACCCCCCTTTGGCGGCGGGGGTTCTTCGGGCTCTTCGTCGAGGGTGGTCACGCGCTTGCGAACGGCGCCGACGCCCAGGCGCTCGGCCACCGGATGGGCGAGCTTCTCGGCGCCGTACCCGATCGCGGCGCCCGGAATATGGCCCACGATGCCGCCAACCGCTTCGGCGTGCTTCGAGAGTCCCAGGACCCCCTTCTGCATGAGGGTCTCCTTCTGCGCCGCGGCGCCCGGATAGCGCTGGTCAATCCGCAGGATATTGCCGGCGTCGTGCAGATCCTGGAACATGCGCATCTCGGCCGGGCGGAACACGAGTGCCATTTTCGCGTGATTCCCGCGCAGGTACTCGCTGACGCCCTTCGAGTTCCACATATTGGCAGTCTTGTCGCCAGCGTCCCGTACGCCGATCGCGAATTGAGTGCGAATCTCGTTGAGCGCATTCGCCGCGCTCGCCGCGGAGTTCTGACCCGCGAGATCGAGCACCCGCACCACGTGGCGGAATTGGTCATACGGCAGCCCCGTCACGTAGTGCGGCACCTTCTCTGCAGGAACGTCCCGGTCGATCCCCAGACGGTCAGTCGGGTGAAGGAGCTTGCGGATACCCGGCTGCTCTTCGAGGATCTTCGCGCGCAGAGTGCGGATCTGGCGCCCGGTCGCATAGATGTCCTTCCCGGCCGAGCGCGTGACATCCTCGTCGATCGCATCTTTCAGCGCGTAGACGAGATGGGCGATCCGCGGACTCCAGCTGTCGTTCAGATACTGGCGCAGACGCTCCGCTTGCTCGACGGTCGCCGGGTTGAACGTGTCATTCGGCCCCAACAGCCCAAGCTCCTTGGCGCGCGTCATGACACCTTCCAGCAGCTGCTTGCCGTCCAGCGTATTGAGGAACGCCGAGCGGTTGTGCTGCAGGAAGTTGGTCAGCGCCGGGAGCTTGATCGGGATCCCTTGGGCACGGGCTGTGGCTTCGGCGTATGCTTGTTTGATCTGCTGGTCGAGACCGCGCTCGTATTCCTCAATCGGACGCAGAATGGCTGTCCCTCGATCATAGAGGGCGCTCGCGTCAGAGCCGTCGATGCCGCCGGACATGCCGACCAGATTCCCGGCAAACGTGCGCAGGCTCTGGCGTCCGTGCTCCAGCACGCGGAACATCTCTTTGCCGGCATCGTTGCCGACCTGAGAGGTCTGGTAATCGGAGGACGCTTCTTTGCGATCCCCCTGCAGCACACTCTCGGGTGCTTCCTGCACGCCGACACGGCGCAGAGTCTGAACGGCCGCGGCGCGCTCGGCCGGGGTGCGCAGCTCAGTCCGCGCATTCTCTTCCGCAGGCGGCACGAAGCTGAAGCCGGGTGATGGGGGCGGCTCGCTCGTGGGTGCTTCCGGCGCGGCCGGCGCCGGAGTGGTCGGATTGATCGCATAGTACTGGCCCGTCGGATCGCGCGTCCACCCCTCCTGCGCAGCCGCGACTTGCGGTTCAACAGCCTGGAATTGCCCGAGGGGAACATGATTCCCATCCGCCAGCATATGGAGCGTAGCCGAGCGGTCGGAAGCAACGTGCAGCGTCGACTCCTGGCCGTAATGTGTGCCGAGGGCATCGACGTAGGCTGCGGCCTGCGGGGAGGGGGTAGCAACCGCAAAAGACTGCTCGGGCGTGCCCTGGTACATGCCGGCGGTCGGCCGGTAGCGCAGTCCCGCAGCACGCAGTCGCGCTGTCAGTTCCTGCGAGCGCGCGAGATTCTGGGCCGGAGTCAGCTCTTTGCGCTCTGCGCTGACCATGGCGAATGGCCCTTTCGACGAGTGCGTCAGAGGCAGCGGGCGCGCAGTGACCTCGAACACGGGGACCTTGGGGTGGTTGCTCACCAGATTCCCCGTCGTCGGGCTGCGCGTGGCCGGGTTCATGCGCACGGTATAGCCGGCGCGGCCGAGCTTGGCGTAGACTGCCGCGGCACTTGGGCTCACGGAAACATCGCTGGCCAGCACAGCGCCGTTGGCGAGCGCGTGGTTGGCTGCAGTTCGGTAGAGCTGGTAACCCACGCCGTGGCCGCGCTGCGACTCCGCGACATCGCTGCGCTCGACCTTCAGCGCCGTTCGACCGCCCGGCAGATCCGTCTCCTGCGCATGCAGCTCGCCCCCGGCGAGTTTGAACACGTGAGAGCCCGTCGCACTCTGCACTTCGTGGGTCGCTTCCGGTGGGATGCCGCTCGAAGCAGGGACTTCCGCGGATTCGGCGCGTGCAACCGGAGGATTCTCCGGGCTCGAAGGGGCAGAAGGCAGCGCAGCCGGAGCACGCGCCGTCATTTCATCCGGCGTAATCGGGCCGATCTTGGGTGCAGATTCGGAAGGTGCGCCTTGATCCGCGGGTTCGAAGGCCGGATTGCGATCGGCTAAGAGCCCCGGCGCCATGCCCGCGGCCATGTTGATTGCGGTCAGGAGCGCCGGATCTTTGACGCCCTCCTGGCGTGCTTTCTCCGTGGCCGTGCCGCCAGCAGCGCCGGCAAGTCCCTGCAGAACGGTTGCGCCGCCCGGCGCTTCCGCCGCGCCTTCGCCGACTGGCCCCATCGCAGTCGCGCTGCCAGCACCTTCACCCGCACCGTGCAGGTACTTGTCGAGGGTCGTGCCCTGTTGCGCATCGATGAGGTTTCCGTAGCCGGCCCCGCGAATCTGGTTCTTCAGCCAGCCCGAAGTCCCCGGAACATCCGCCTCGTTGGCCACTTGAAGCGCTTCGGGAGGCGCTTTTCCAGTCAGCTTCGAGTAGCCGTATCCCAGACCTGCTTGCCCGAGGCTCGCCAGATCGTACGCGACATCCATGGGAAGCCCCGCGGCGTCGACCACCCCCGCGTTGAAGCCGCTGCTACCGGCTTGCGCGCCCCCCGCGAGGGTCTGCACCGGAGGGGGTGCAGTCCACGGGTCGCTCAATGGGCTGGATGAATCCCATCCGCCTCCTGGGACCGGCAGACCACTCAGGTCCTCGCCGGAAGCGTTGGAAGGTGGGACGGGCAGATCGCTGAGGTTCGGAGCGGGCATGCAGACCCCTTACTGGTAGTTGTGCGTGCGAAGGAACGCGACCGCCTGATCGAGATTCCCGTGGAAGTACTTCGCCGCGTACGCTTGCAGCGTGCCTTCCGACGGCATCGCTTTCGAGGGAGTTGCCGCAGGACTGCTGCCCGCGTTCGGGTTCGCTTCCCCGTTGGCGACCTTCTGCATCGGCCAGTACTGTTGGAACCACTGGTAGTAGGCCAACGGATTGTTCGTCGCCTGCAGATACGGGTGGACGTACTGACCTTCTTTCTGATAGTACTGGGCGATGCGCAGCTGCTCCTGCAGCAGATTGTTCAGCGCCTTGGGGGTCATGTGGGCGTTCGGATTCATCTGCTCCAGCTGCAGTTTCACTTCGGTTTGTGTCATGCGCGAGCCGTACAGCTGCCGGGCGTTCTGGAGCGCCGCATTCGAGAGGTACTTGACAATCTCCTGGCGCCGCGTCGCGGCGTTGCCGCCGCTGCCCCACAGTCGATTCACTTCCGCGATCGCAGAGCCGGGAAGGCCCAGGGTCGTGAAGTCGGTGGTCTTGGGGTCGTTGAGGACCTTCTGCGCCGCGCGGAGGTAGGTCAGCTGACTCTTCGCGGCATCCAGCGTTTGAGCCCCTTCGTCGTACAGGGTGCCGTAGCTCTTGCCGATCTCAGCCTGTTCGGCTTTGGCCACCGTGGAGGGGCCGGTTCCCGCGGGACCGCTGAATGCCGGCTGCCGGAATGTCGGGTCGGCCAGCGCCTTCTGCAGCACCGGATGGTCATCGGCAGCAGCGACGGGTGCAGCGGCTCCGGGAGGCTGCTGCGGCTGTGCCTGCTGCCGTGCTTGCACGGCGGCTGCGGCACGCCCGGACTGCGCGATGGCCATATTGCTTCCGGCGCCTCCCGGCGCGTAAGCGCCCTGGCGCGCCGCAGTGCGCAGCATCCACTGTTGGAGACTACCAGAACCGTTCGCCTTCCACAGCGGCTCCGTAGTCACGCTGCCGTCCGGGTTGTTCACCTTGACCATCTGGGCGCCGTGTTCTGCCAGCAGCGAGTAGGCGTACGGCGAAAGGCCCGCTTGCGGGACGCCCGTCAAGGGAAGGCCCGTCACTTCATCGCGCGGAACACCGGCCTGATCGTAGATAACGGGGCGACCCGTGTACTGGTGCGTCGCAGTCGCGACCCACGTGGCGTACTGGCGCGCAAGAGCATCGGGCTGTTGCTCGTGGGCTTTCGCGACGGCCCGGATCCGAGCAGCCGCGCTTGGCTCGATGCGCTCCAGCGTTGAGAGGGCGGTTCCTTTCGGTGCGCTGACGACCGTGTTCATCAGGTCGTAGAGCTTGTTCGCGTCCATCTGGTTCTGGGCATTTGCGCTCTTGACGTAGAGATCGCGTTGCTCCTTGGCGTAATTGAGAAGCCCTGGATTGCCCGTCAGCGCGGCCATCTGGAGATTCCGCTGCATCTGCGGGGTTCCGGCCGGGTTCACGAAGAACCGATTGCGCAGCAGCGCTTCGATGGCGCCCTGGTTCATCGGGATGTTGGCTTCCGGCGCGGGCGCCGCGCTGTTCTGTTCGCCGCTCTGATTGGAGGTGGCGACCCCAGGCACGGGAATCGCGGCCTGCGATTGCGGCGCCTGCGCTCCACTCTGATCACTCTGCGCGTCGTCAGACTGGACGGGAGCTGCGCCACCCGGAGCACTTGGGGCCTGCCCTTCCGGACCCATCTGGCCCTCGAAGTTCTGCAGGACACCCCGGAAGAGGCCCAGATTCAAGCCGCTCAACTGGTTGGCGATGCCAGCGCCGACCGTCTGCTGTTGCACGAGCCCGGTGAGGGCCTGATTCCGAGCGGCTTCCGACTCCATGAGCGGCGTGCTCTGAATGATCGAGCCCCAGTTCTGAACGGGATTTGGTGAAATACCAGCCATGAAGAGGTCCTGTTAGAAATTCATTACGCGTCGAGTGGCGCTTCCAGCGAAAGGAACTGCTGAGGGCGCACCCGGAGATACGCGGTTTGCGTTTGCACCCGGAGTGGGGGCAGCGCCGTACGCTTGCATGCCGCCGATAGTCTGCCCATTGATGCCGACGTGCGTAGAGGACGTGAGAGCCCCAGATTGCCACTGTCCAATGAGCTGTGTCAAGAGGGCGTCGATGGAGCCGTTATTCCGGGAGCCGTTCGAGGATACGATCTGGTTCGCTGGTACGTAGGCGCCCGATGCCTGCAGCCACGGCTCAACGACCTGAGAGTATATCTGCTGCGGGGTCGCAGTCTTAGCGATCTGGCCGGAATTGATGGCGCTATTGATCTGCGAAGTCATGGCCGTCATGAGATTGTTTTCTCCCATGCGGCCGAAGTGCAGCTCCAGGTTCGTACTGTGTCCTGGGGAGTTGTTCTTCGCGTCCATGATGCCAGCGAGCAT
>JAEHJW020001847.1_pt1 | contig 32143 bp, 36 predicted proteins | sample 9271431 | NCBI WGS metagenome assembly JAEHJW02 | reverse complement strand
CCGCCTCGCGCAGTATGGATACCATCTTTTCTTCACTGAATCGTTTTTTCTTCATACGACTTCCGATCCTTTCTTTACTAAAAGTCTATACGTTCCAGTGGAGACATTTTAGGGGCGCAGGACAATGAGATTCTCGGTGAGTTGCCGACTGAGGATGGTGAGTTGCCGGATCTGTACGGCGGTCATAAGCTGTCTCCGTGCATTGGTCACAGATGACCTGACCTCCAGACCTAAACCGGCCGGCAGCGTTCAGGCACAATACGTTGTGCGGGGGCAAAATCCACTGGGCCATAATCGCGGGCCTTTAATACATTACATGGAACAGAATTTGCCGTGCAGGGCTGAACGTATCAGCTATTATGACGTAGTATGATCGCAATTGACGATAAATTTGGAGTGCTGAGTGCGGCGCGACAGGGACGCTCTTTACAGAATTATAGGTGCGCAGATAATTCATGGCGCGGATGTAGCCGTAGACGATGGATGGGAGTCGTAAGTTTAGACGGGTGCTCTATGATGTGAATATTAGGGCATGCGTGCTTCAAGTGTGAATGATGATGTGGGGGATTCCCTTTGGCCACGACCACTTGCAGACGAGCAACGGTTGAAGAGGTAGTATATGCCTGATAATCCGATCGTGAATGTGTATTGTGACGAAAGTTGTCACCTCGAACACGATCAGGCGACCGCGATGGTTCTCGGTGCGGTGTGGTGCCCTTCGGCAGATGCCCGTGCGCTCAACCATCGCATCGCGGAATTGAAGGCACAGCACAACCTTTCCCCCTTCTACGAGATCAAGTGGGGTAGAGCTGGAGGGTCAAAGTTGGCGTTCTACGAGGCGCTGATCGCATTTTTCTTCGACACGAACATTTTGCATTTCCGCGCATGGGTCGTTCCCGACAAGTCGATACTGCGTCACCAGGATTTCGCACAGACGCATGACGACTGGTACTACAAGATGTACTTCAACCTGCTGAAGGTCATCATCCGGCCTGGTTCCATTTATCACATCTATCTCGACATCAAGGACACCCGCAGCCGGGACAAACTGAAGAATCTGCATGAAGTACTGGCGAACGCCAACTATGACTTCCAGCGCGAGATCGTCGCTCGCATGCAGCATGTGCATTCGCACGACGTGGGATTGATGCAACTAGCGGACTTTCTGATTGGGGCCGTCGCCTACTCGGCACGAAAGCTGAACACGAGTCCAGCCAAGACAAAGCTGCTGGCACTCATCCGGCAGCGGTCAGGGTTATCGCTGACTCGCAGCACTCTCCCGTCGGCTAATAAGTTCAATCTGTGCTTATGGCAGTCGAATCAGAGGGATGATCTCGATGAGCAATGACCCCGCATGGCTGCCTGCAACAGTGCAGGTGACTCCGTGGCAGGGAGGCGCGGGGGGCACCTACGACACGCTCTACGCCATCTTCCATCGTGATTTCGTCGCCGCCAAGCCCCAATACGACGGTCGAGCGGTGTGGTATTTCCCCGACATGGAAGACGGCAGGGAACTGGTGTTCTGGCACCTGACCAGCCGCGAAGAGAAGCCTAAACCCGTCCCGCGCCGTATGCGTCATATATTGCCGATACTCCCAGCAGTTGTTCAACGCTATCCAGACTTGCGGCGCTCCGAGCGATTGCCTTGGGTGCGGCCATTGATCGAGCATGCTGCCGAGGCTGAGGTGTTGGCCTGGGACTACCTCGAGGGCAACGGCAACATCCACACTTACGTCTGGCTGCGGGATTGGGACTTCGTCGTCATCATGAAGAAGTACCCCGACCGCCGACGGCGTCTCATCACGTCGTTTTATGTGGATTGCGATTACAAACGACGGGACTTAGAACGGAAGCACGCAAATCGTACCCCATAAAATAAAGAGACCCGCTCAATGGCGGGTCCATCTCCTTCGGCTCTTACGCCGTTTCCGGCTGGCTGATGAGTAAATTAAGTGTAGCCCTGAGGGGCTGCGTTGTCAATATCGGTTCAAGCCACCGGGGAACTTTAGTCGAGCGCAGCCACTCGGCAAGAATATTCCAACGCCTTATAAGACCCAGGGTTGGTCATAGTAGTTCGGGCAACGGCGCGGCACGCGCAGGCGGGCTGGACATGGCTGTCGTCACAAGGCCAAAAAGATGTTCTGTAAATACAGAACATCTTCTGGAGATACCGTAAAAACCCGCGAAAACACGTGCTTCTTGGAAAATGCTTGCAAAAGCACCAAAAGGTGGTAAAAGTGCGAAACACATAGGCTTTTGAGCCAAATTGGCGCGTTTTCGATGCTGCCTGGGGGTCAAGGGGTCGCAGGTTCGAATCCTGTCGCCCCGATTGCATTTTACGCGGGTTTTTGAACTCTTCTGAGAAGATGAACAGTTGCCCGGATACCACAGTGGATACCATTCCGGTGCAACCACAGCGGTCGGGTCAATTGTGGAATCGGTGCGGTTAACCCTTTTCGGCATGAAAGAGCGATATGGATCAACCTGCCCAACCTAGAAAAAGTCGAATTCTCCACATCTTCGAGCTAATAGCATCAGGAATGATAGGTGCGTTTTGTTTTATTCTCGTCCAATGGGTCGCGACCAAGTATTTTCCGGGGATAAACCAAAGAATAATTAGCGAAATGCCCGGCCCAAATGGAATTCCCCTGAAACTCCAAGATACAAATCCCATCGGTATGCCTACATATTCATACCGGTGTAGCTTTGTTGGCAGAACCGATCCGGTGTCATATGGGTTCCTGGGGCTAAGCAAGACTCCCCCATTCTGGTGGTATCATCTTTGGATTGCCAACCTGTCAACTTCAGACTTGAAGGATGTGTGCATCTCAGCGAAGGCACCTCGTGGAAGCAGTTTCATCGCGATAAGGTCGACCCTTGCGGCATTCTGTTCAAAGCCGGGCGGCCAAGGCGATAAATACATAGCGGGTAAAACGGGGGCGACTGGATTCTTTCATACCCTTCCGTCAGCACAAGCCATGCGCATTAATATTATCATAGCAACTAACGCTGCGCCAGATCCAGCCGATCTGCATATTTCAGTCTGGTGCGGAGATGCGCAGTTCCAAAGAGTATCACATCGCACATGGAAAACTCTCACTTGGCACAATGTCAGCAGTCCATAATACTTTTACCGCTCGTCACCGTTGCCAGTGATCGCTTAAACCAAGTAAATTACTCCATATGCATTCCGTATTGTGTGGGATTGATCACATACTTATTCAGCCGCCAACCGGTCCAGCTTAGCCACATAGCGATCAATACTGTGGTCCTTGATCAGACTTTGAAGTTCGGTATGGTAATTATCCAGCGTCTCAACGGCTGTATTGAGAAAGCGAATCCAATTCTCATTGCTATTATCCAGACATCCTTGGGCATCTAGGTACATCACCTGTCGCACATGAGCGTATCCCAGTTCCGGCGGTGGCACACGTGTCACCACATCCTGATCGTTGACGAAACGGTAGGATTTATTTTGGATCAGAGGATCCAGAAAAGTCACGAAGGTTCCATCGCCAACGCGCGGCGAACCGAATGTATACAACCCTTGAAAGTTGGCCAGCTTGTTCTGTCGCCAACAGTGGGCGACATACAATGTGGCCATTGCCGCCCCCAGGCTGTGGCCAGTAATAAATAAAGGCTTGCCTGCTGCCGCTGGCAATGCCAGAAATTCATCCAATTTTTCCTTCAGTGCATCCATTGCAGCACGAAATCCGCAATGCACCCGCCCCACAGGTTGGCCTGTGTCGGGATAAGGCTCTAGAGCTATTTCCGCATCGGCTATGATTGTGTTCAGGTCATCCAAGACCGTGCCCCGGAAAACCACCATGGTAAAGAGATCGGCCGCTGCGGCGAACCCCATCTGACCTGCGGCGGATACAACTTTTACATCGGTGATTCCCCAGGCCGCCGCCAAAGTTTTGGTTAATGTTGGTTCGTTCTGATAGGCCAACATGGATGCGCGAGCCATAAAGGCACTGTTGGCCGGTTCGTATCGGGCCGGCTTGGGTACAAAACGTTGGATATCCTGATGTCGAGCGGGCAGTGTCCAGTAATTGGATGGCAACACACTGCTGCTGGCGTTTGATTGCGTTGCAGGGGAAGTGTCAGGGGAAACAATTACTCCGGAACCGCCCGACCTTGATCCAGGCATGATGGGCGCTATCCCTGTATCCCCGTTATGCTCCAGACCACCTCTTGGTGGTGGTTTGTCGCCTGCGTTGCGAATGTTGATTAACTTACCCAGCGTATCAAACCAGAATGGCGCACCCAGAGACACCGCAAAGGCTGTCATCAATAGTCCCAGAAGTTTACTGATGATGGTCCAAAACCGAATTGTAGGACCATTGACAAACCGACCAAAATCAACCGCTTTCCAACCTACCGGCAGTCCCGTCGCCGCGATGGTGCTCCACTGATTGACAAGTTGGTGAACCTGAACTGCATTACCTGCATCGCCGGGTGCTGTGCTATGGACCATGGCTGCCAGCGCGGTACGTGCCGTGGGACTTTCGTACAAAGTCCGCATAATGGCGATGGTGTCGAGATTCAACAGTACGGCGGCGATCAACCCCAGCACCAGCAGCCATCCCTGCACATGTCGTTTGTACCAGCCGGCGGTGCGTGCCATGGCCTCTTCAAACCATTGTTCGACTTTATCATGCAGCATAGCCAGTTTTCGCTGATCGGAAACACCGGAGACATTGGCAAAGGCAGCATCCACTTCCCGCACAAATCCGCCCAAGACGGATCTTAGATGTTCGGAAATCTCCGGTACACTATATGGTGGTGGTTGATTGCTCAATGAATCAGCGGCAACTCCGCCATTGCTGACCTGTCCGGTTGGTTGTGCTTGCTCTTGCTGAGGAGGATTGGAATTGCCAGTTCCTGAGTGTATAGCCGTTGGCACATAGTCGGTGGTTCCTGCTGACAGTTCTTTAGGAATAACCGCCGAGCGGATCGACCAGAAACTGTGCATGGGTCTACCATGTCTTGACAGGCTGACTAGGTCCATAACCACTCTTGAAAATGTCTGGGGCGAGAGATATGAAGGCCAGCCTACGGTTTTCTTTGCACATCGCTTGTTTTTCTGGCTGACGATAGACCGAATTAAAGAGTGGTTTTGAAAACTTTGGACAATCGACAATTCACAGCCTTTGGGGGCCATAGCCTGTCCAGTGAGAAGGTTGTAAATCGTATCCCGAAACATCGCAGCTCGCCAACGTAGCAAGCCCGCCAGGTATTCTGCAAAAGCCGAACAGGCAATGCTGACTACCAGGTAGATGGTAAATAAACCGATCAGAACATCTAGAAAGGTCGAGCCAAACATGTTAAACTCCCTGCTCAAAATATAAATAAACTAGAGTAAGCCCCAGCAGGATCAGACCGCCATATTCCGTTCCTATTGTGTTTTAGCGCATCCTGATACGCGACGATAATCAACCCCGAGTCCGCCAACTTCGCAAGCCCGGTAAGATCGGTTATCCCTATCGCATTTTGATTATCCATAGTACCTGATTATAGCATGCCGGGCTCGGAGTGCGGCAAGACGTGGTAAGGTAAAGGTGTTTTACCGCTTGTTTTTACGGTACTAAGTATTGGTTGATGGGTTTGTCAGCGGGTTGCGTATCCATGCCTGTAGTATAATGAATCTTTCAAAATGTGCTCTTCCATCACCCCATTTTCCGTGCGATTTCTATGGCCAGATGGGCTGACTTTTCCGCGTATATCTGCGTGGCGTCAAGACTGGCGTGCCCCAGCGTCGCCTGGGCGGCTTCAAGGCCGTGTAACGCCCGCACACGCGTGGCCCAGGCGTGCCGGATCTGGTGGACGTTCCAGTTCGGAAATTCCATCCATTCGCCGCCGCGCCGCCGGACGCGTTCGCAGGCATAGTGAATGCTGCGGGTGATGGCGTGCGTGGTCCAGGCCTTGCCGGGTTTCCGGCGGCCGCATGGATCATCGGCTTTGGGGTTGCGTTCCCGATACGCGATATGCGGGCTGAATATCGGCTCGTGCAGTCCAACCATGCCCAGATAGGGCTGAATCGCTTCCTGAGCCTTGGTGCCCAGATAAATCATGCGTTCCTGCTCCCGGTAAGTCGTTTTATGCCGCTGGGGCCGGTATACCCAGACCTTGTCCGAGCAGTCAATATCGCACGCCCGTGCGATGACCAGTTCACCAGCGCGGCATCCGGTGTGCCACATGATCGTCAACATGGCGGTGACGCTGGCGGGCATTTCGGTCATGGTCTGGCGGAATACCGCTTCAGAGACCGGGCCTACCGGTTGGCGCATGGCGATGCCCGGCGTGCCGGCCCGGAGATTCGATACGCTGGCCACATCCAGCGCCGCCTCCCGTGTGATCAAGCCGCGTTCCCGCGCCCAGCGGTACATGCGTTTGATGCAGCCCAGCCGGCCTTTCACGGTGCGAAGGGACAGCTGATCCGTCGCTTCGGCATGCGGATCAATCTGGGCATCGCGCCAACGGGCAATATCCGGTGCCTCCAGGCATGAAGCCTCGCGCGGCCCGAAGTGTTCTTTGAAACGCTGCATGGCCGATTCCAGCTCGTACTGTCGCCGCCCCGGATGCTCGGCCTCCTGATGCGCCAGATATCTGTCACACAATTCCGACACCGTGATCGTGGTTGAGGCCCGGCCGAATTCATCCCATTCGGTGTGCAGCCAGGCCTTCCAGCGGGCCATGGCTTCACGCTGGGTTACCTGGTCGATTTTCCCAAGGCGTTTGAAGTGCCTCCTGCCGGAACGGTCGTACCAACTGCTGGTCCAGCTTTTTACGCCGTGATGCGCGGTGGGAATTGGTATGGTCGGTTTGTTCATACCCGTCATGACTACCTCCGTTTCGAGAAGATGGCAACGCCCGTCCGAACACACGTTCCACCACCCGGTCCAGATCGGACCGCAGATACATCGTGTTGCGTCCAAGCCGGGCGCTGTGCAGTCCGTACTCGGTCCGCAGCGTCTTGAGACAGTGCGTGTCATCGGGCGCTAAATGCAGATATGCCAGTGCCTCGGCTTCATTGAGCAGTTCGCTGTGCTGCATCGCTCCATCGCGGCTCATTTCAATTTCCTTCGTCACGTATCCACATGCCCGGTCGCAGCACGGCCGGGCGTGATATCCATGGGTTCCCATTCGGTTCATCAAGAAGTATCGGCATGGTTTTTCCTCCGTTGTTGGACCGCGGATCGCAGGTAGGAACCCAGTGGCCCGCTTTCAGCTTCGGCTTCGGCGGCGGCGATGCGCCTTTCCTGTTCGATTCTGGCCTGGGCGGCACGGCGGGCCACGTATTGCCCGGCGGTTTCAAAGGGCGCTGATTTGACCGTCGGCGGGCTGAACCCGTCTTTGAGCATGGTGATCAGCAGGCCACCCGGGTTGCGGATGATCTCACCGCCCCTGATTCGCACCTTCATCGCCGCTACGGCCTGGATAATCCGGTCCGGATTTTCCGCCGGAACCGAGGCTGGATCGACGCCGATATCCGCCATCGCCTGCGCCGCCTCCACGTCTTTTCTTTGTAAATCAGCAGCAGCAGCAGCATCGTTGGGCGAATTGGCGCGCGGAATCTCCTGACGGGGAAGGTTTACCGCTGCTGCTGCCGAAGTTGAAGTTGAAGATGAAGATGAAGATGAAGGGGTTGGACTTTGGTTGGAGCTAAGGTTATGGTCAAGGTTAACCTTGGGGTTGGGATCAAGGTTAACCTTTTGCTTAACCTTTTGCTTAACCAAATCAGGATTGCCGCCCAACCTTCCAGCCCGGGCGCGGATGCGCCGGAGCTTATCGTCCCTCACCATGCGCCGGCTATAGATCGCCCCATCATCGGTGCGGGAAAACACGCCGGCAGCTTCCAACTCGGCGATGAGGGTGTCGACCTCTTCTTCCGGCGCGCCGACAGCGCGGGCGATCTGACGGGTGGTCATCGGGTGCCCGTTGACACGCAGGAAACCATAGTCGGCTGATTCGTGGGCGAGACACATTATGTCGATCCACAGACCGCGAGCGGCCAGAGAACACACCGCCAGCGCGGGGTCTTTACGCCAATCGCCGGGGTAAAATTGAAAACTGGGTAATTTCATTCTTCAACATCCTTGTCCATGGCGGTACGGGGCCGTTCCACCATGTCTGGGCGTTAAGCAACCTTGCCGGGCTCTGATTTAATGGTGAGCCTCTCCATGCCGATGCTTAATGCTCAGAGGTCACCACACGGCGGCGGCCATCATTCCCATCAGCACAATGGCCAGAATCAGGCATCCAAAGCCGATGGCCAGCAGGCATTCGGCGATATCCTCTTCGCGCAGCCGATGCCCCTGGCCGCCTGAGACCAGCTTGGAATCTTGCAACGGTTCGGTATTCAATTGCCGTACACAATCCCGACATACCCAGCGGCGATCCCGCCAGAGATAATGAGGTGTTTTCCGGCGGCACAGGGAGCAGACCACCGAAAAAGTGCGGGGCTTGGGCATAGACATTCTCCTGTATTGAGCGGGATGACAGGCAGGGTTTTACCCCTGTTTCTTTTCCAATTCAGCCTTCCGGCCCGTGAATTTCTCCCAGCGCTGCACGATCACATCGCAATAGGGAGGATCCATTTCCATCAGAAAACCATTCCGTCCGGTCTGTTCACAGCCCATCAGCGTGCTGCCGGAGCCGCCGAACAGGTCCAGAATGTTCTGCCCGGCCAGGGATGAATACTGTATGGCGCGTACCGCCAATTCCACGGGCTTCTCGGTCAGATGCACCATGGCCTGCGGATTGACCTTTTTGACTTCCCATACGTCGGTGGCGTTATTGGGCCCGTAATACTTATGGCCTGCCCCTTCGCGCCAACCATAGAACGCCCACTCATGGTTGCCCATAAAATCCTTGCGGGTCATAACCGGGTGCCCCTTCACCCAGATGACCGCCTGGGAAAAATACAGTCCGCAGGATTTGAGATGGGGTGGATAGTTGGCGATATTGGCATAACCGCCCCAAATATAGAAAGCGCCTCCGGGTGCCAGTACCCGCGCGATATTGCCGAACCACGCCGCCAGCAGACGGTCGAATTGTTCATCGGAGACGAAGTCATTGGCCAATGGCCGGTCTTTGGGGCGCATGACCGCAGTGGTCTTTTTGGCTTTCCGTTTGTCCAGCGCCAGGTCGGATTCCTGATGATGGGTTAATCCGAAGGAAGAAAGGCCCGCGGCAATGGCGTTTTTACTGCGCGGTTCCACTTTGACGTTATAGGGAGGATCGGTATTGACCAGATGAATCATCTGCCCGCCCAGCAGACGGTCCAGTTGCTCGGGTTTGGAGCTGTCACCGCATAATAGACGATGATTGCCCAGAATCCACAAATCCCCCAGTTGTGTCACCGGATCGGGAGGGGGAGCCGGCGCGTCATCCGGATCGGTCTGCCCGGCCATGGGTGTGCCCCCGGATAGGATTTCCGCCAGTTCCTCCGGTGAGAAATGCAGGGAGCCAAGATCAAATTCAGCCGCCTCCAGCGCCTTGATCTCATCAGCCAGAAGCTTGTAATCCCAATCGGCAATACTGGCGCTTTGATTGTCGGCGATACGGTAGGCGCGTATCTGATCGGCCGTAAGGTCAACTGCCACATGCACCGGTACTTTGGTCAGGCCTAATTTGACCGCGGCTTTCAGACGGGTATGCCCGACGATGATCACACCGTCCTGGTCGACCACAATGGGCTGGCGGAACCCGAACTGCCGAATGCTGTCCGCGACGGCGGAAACCGCCTGGTCATTGATCCGGGGGTTATGATCATAGGGAATGACCGATTCAACGGCCCGTAACTCAATTTTCACTATTCATCTCCGAAGTGTCCGTGGCAACAGCATCCTCATCAAAGAGACCGGCCTGCCCGGCCAGGCCGGGATCAGATCCCTCTGTATCAGCCGGAACAGCGGATACAGGCAGGTGCTGATCGGCCCGGTGGGCTGATGCAGCGGGCCGGATAGTGCGCGGGGGAAATTGGACGGCATAAGCCCGTTTAACCAGTTCCTCCACGATGTGCTTGGCGGACCGGCCCGAAGCACGCCGCATCCGCGTGAGCTTGCGGTGAGCGATACGGGACATCCGAACGGTAGTGGTAAAATCATCGTAGGTCATATTCGGGCGTAGATTAGCGTAGATGGATTGGGCTGTCAAGAGCATCTTCGGCTATCTACGGATATATCCTTGCGGATTACCCCCGAAGAGGTATCCTTTTGGCATGAAGACGCAGGGAAATGACAATGTGAATCGGCATCCCATGTCGATTGATCTCACCGATGCCGGTCTGGCGGCGCTCAAGGCGCTGTCGGCACAGCATGGCGGGGCGCAAAAGCGTATCATGAGCCGTCTGGTCGAGTGGTTTCTGGAGCAATCACAGGATTTTCAGTCGGCGGTGCTCAGTGCGGGGATTCCGGAGGATGTCCGGGAGGCGCTTCTGCGTCGCTGGTATGAATCGCGGGGAACTTCAATGGGTTCGAAGGATCGAAAAATGGAAAACGTAACGCTTGCCGCAACTGCGGCGAAGAAAGCAGTTCATCAATTATCGTCTCGGCCATCGCGCCGCCATCCTCCAGGCGGCGCAGCATGATGGCCAATACATCGATGGGATCGGCCGAGCCGAGAATGTGATTTTTATCAAAGTCACTGGGCATCCGTTCCCCTGCAGAGCCGATATTATCGGCCGATAAAACGCGCTGCATGAGACAAATTCACAAAAAAGTAAAATGATGAGCAGATGGCATTGGCACCTGCTATGGGCGTGGAAGTTGCGCGCAGTGAATTGTGGAATGTATGAATGAAGTTCGTACTGAAAACGGAGATGAACAATAAGCACTGTGCTGCTGGCTTGAGTACCGATATAGTGTCGTTCGTAGTAATCCATCGGCGCATTTGCTGGCGACGGAGGAATAGATGAATACTGATCTAAAAGAATTGGAGGATGGCTTGATTGTGGTAACACCTTACGACGGTGTTATGCGTGATACGGCAGTAACCGACTTGGCCGACCTCCAGCGCAGTCTTATAGCGATATCGCCGGAACTTGACCGCCTTGACACCGAGCGTGAAACACACCTGAAGGCTACCAAGGGCAGGTTTAATGTATTCACGGTGCTACGTGGCGCTGGGGATGAAACAGGGCTACACACAAGCTGGCTGGGGTTCCTGCTCAATCCAAAAGAGCGCCATGATTGTGGCGACCTATTCTTAAAACTGTTTCTTACCAGGCTTGCCAAGGGTATACAATTACACAAAGACGCCCCCTTTAAGCCATCAGAACTGGATAAACTTGCTGGCCTACATAGTGCCACCGTATCAAGGGAGCGTCGGGTAGACAAGGGGCAGCTTGATATCTGGATCAATCTTCCGGGCTGGGGTGGTATCGTCATAGAAAATAAAATTTACGCAGGCGAACAAGACCAGCAACTTGAACGCTACGGTGAATTCCTCGACGGGAGGTACAAGAATTGGTTGCTGCTCTACCTCACCCGCGACGGTTGCCCATCGAAGACGGCTGAGAAATATATTTATTATCGTATCTCGTACCGGGAACACATTCTCGATTGGCTCGACGACTGTCTGCGAGCAACATACCAATATGTCAATATCAACCAAGCGTTACAGCAGTACAAGGATGTAGTGTATCAAATAACAGGGGGACTACCCATGGAGAAAGAATATATGACAGCAATTGTAAACCTTATCGAAAAATACCCTGCCATCATCAAGCACTATCAGAAACTCGGTCCCGCCATCGAAGAACTTCGCACAATAAAACAACGAGAATTCTGGGGGGCGGTAAACAAATATCTCAAACAGTATGACATAATTATTGGAGATAGGCTCCAGGGTCGAGATAGTGGCGGATACGATTACTGGCCAGTGAAACATCCATCAAGCAAAGAGACCAGATTATGGATATTTTTAGAAGGCCAAGACAAAAAAGATTTCTTTATATGTGTTTGGCCCCAGAAGGAAGCTGATAGTCTGGATAAAGATCTTACGAAGAAAATGCACGATGCTTTATCAAAATTAAAGACGCATGGGGATTTCAGTAATGCCCGAGCCATTATAGAACTGCCAGAAACGTTTACTGATAAAGAGCTTGGTAGCATTATAGCGTGTCCTGATGAACTCCTTAAAAGGGCGGAAGAATCGTCAAAAATAATTCAACAATATGTTGAGGTAGCCAGGCAAATCTGCCCGGAGTTAATACTTAAGGGATGAGATAAATAGCGACCTGCACGCCAGGTGATTCCGCTGGCCCAGTCAGGAGGAATCGACGGGATAACAGGGAAAATAGATGCAATATCTGTGGTTTGGGGATCAAAGAACCACCGAAACTCTTAACTGTTGTGGCTACTATGCCCGCGATGGATAATCGCGCGGCACCCACAACGATTCTGGTCAAATGGCCCACGCGGGAACGCCCGGCATTGTTCCGGCGGCAGTTCAATGCCTGGCGGCAACGGCAGTCAGGCCTACATCAGGTGCACTATCTGATTACCCTCGACAGTGACGATGCGACGATGACAGATCAGCTTGCGGAAATAGCATCCTCGCCGGATGTCCGCGCCGTTGTCGGACCACCCTCGGGCAAGGTCGGTGCCTGCAATCGGGACATGGAAATAATCGGTCGGCTCTGGCCGGATCTGAAACCCGATATCGTCATGCTGGCCAGCGATGACATGACGCCTATCGCAGTGCATTGGGACCAACAGATCGTGCGTGACATGGATGCCCGTTTTCCATTGTATGACGGCGCGCTGCATTACCATGACGGATACCTCGGTGGGGACACCTTGATCACGCTGAGTATCCTGGGCTGGAATCTGTATCGCCGCTTCGGTTATTTATACCATCCGAGCTACAAATCCCTGTGGTGCGACAACGAATTCACCGATGTGGTGCGTGTGCTGGGCAAATACCGGTACAGCCCACAGACACTGTTCCGCCATGACCATATAGGCAGGCAGCCCGATAGTCTGCACCGGAAGAATGAAAGCTTCTTTCAGACCGATGGCGCTATGTATAACGCCAGGAAAGCACGCGGGTTTGATTTAAGCACCCCGTTGCTGAGCATCCTGATCCCCACGCTCCGGCAACGTACCGATAGCTTCAATATCCTCGCCAATGAGCTGCATCGCCAGATTTTTACATTGGGCCAGCGCCATGGGGATGTGGAACTGCATGCAGTACGTGATCGGGGAGAACAAACCGTTGGCGCTAAACGCAATGAACTGCTGAATATGGCCCGTGGGAAGTTCGTGGTGTTCATAGACGATGACGATAGGGTAGCGCCCAGCTATGTATCGGATATTCTCGATGCCATTGGCCGTAATCCTCTTGCCGATTGCATCGGGTTGGCCGGTGACATGAGCATTGATGGCCAACCCCACGCCGAATTCGACCATTCGCTCCAGTACACACGCAACACCAAAGTAAATGGCGTCTATCTTCAGCCGCCCAACCATCTTTCACCGATCCTGCGGGAAATCGCCTTGCAGGTGAAATTCCCGGCCTGGAATTGCCACGAGGATGCAGCCTATTCACGCGGCGTTGCAAAGCTGCTGCGGTGTGAAGAATCGATCCGGGATACTTCCGGAGGACGCAAACGCCTTTACCATTACCAGTTCCGAAACGATGGCACCGCCACCCAGAACGCCCATTCCCGCTTCAAAGTCCTGTACGGTTCTCACAGCTCCCCGGCGAATAATCTGTAACAATATGTAATAATATTCTTGCGTAGATAACACGTCATGGCTATAAAGATAACAGAATGGAGTCGCCGATGGGTCATCATGTGCATGGACGGTTTCCGGCCAGTTTGCCAATCTGCCTGTTGGGGTGTTTGCTTTCCGGTGGCTGTGGCGTGATTCCAGTGGTATCACCCGGCGCAAGGCCGAACGTGCCGCCTGCGGCAACGCCCAGGGTCGCCTTGATCGCGCCGCCGATACAACACGCCATTACGCTCAATAAGAAAGCATCGCAGCAGGTTTCTACCCTGACACCGGCGAATCTGCCGGCTCAAAAACCGGTTCTCGCCCGGACACTTACACGTCAGGCCGTGTATCTGCATACCGCCATGGCCTTGCAGACACAGGCCGTACCGGCCGTTAAAGCCGCCGATGAGGCGGTTCGGAATAACGCCCAGCAGGTGATTGGTCTGCAGAACCAGTTAAAGCAGCTGCGGCAACGCCAGGTGCAGATGACGCTGACCGGAGGACTGGTTGCAGCCGCTTTGTTCCTGTTTGCCGGTGTGTTTTTCATGCTGGCGCTGCATTCCTTCGTGGAAGGGGCCGCGCTGATACTGATCGGGATCTCTCTGATCGGGCTGGTCTGGTTTGCCAGTGCTCATATGGCCTGGATCGAATGGGGATCGGCCACCGCTGTTCCCGCTCTGGTGATTTGGATGATTTGGGGTCGGCATCTGGAGCATGTGCTCCGGACTGCTGCGCCCCGTAATGCCGCAACCGCGGCGAAATAGGAGTTTTGCATATGTTGGGTTATTCCTTGGTGGCGATTGTGGCCTTTGTCCTGGCCATTCTGCTGATGCTGTTGATTCAGGCCCAGGTCGAGAAGAGATCACTATCCCAGGTCAGCCAGGAGGATCTGGGCGAAGTGCGTTCCGATCTGAAAAGCGTCTTGACCGACGTACAGAAAAGCCTGGCGTCCATCGAGGCGAAGGTGGAAGGTGTATTTCACATCACCACCAACGCCAGTGTGGCACCGCCTGCGGCCACACCGGTCAAAAATCAGTCGACAACTCAGGCGACAATTCCTGCGACCGTACCTGCAACCGGCGCGCCCAGCGCGCCATCTGCTGCCGCATCATCTGGAACCAGTTCGTCATCGTAAACCCCTTTTCGCAAAGGGCCTCCATCGCTTACATCCCGATGGAGGCCCTGTTTTTAATATTTGAGGCTTCATTATGAGAAATCCGCTGGCCAATGTGCTCGACAGCATATCCAACGCCGTCACGGCCATGGCCATCGGCGGCGGCGCTCTGGTCGCGGTGATCGCCTATCTCATACGCCTGCCATGGGAGCAACGCACCCAAAAACTGCAATTGCAGCGTATTGAAAAGCTGCTGCACGCCATCTGCAAGGGTATGAAGCAGGCGGGTATCGCATTACCGGAAATCGAGGATGACATCCATGAGCCCATGTAGTGATCAAGGAAGAAGGAAGATCATGAACAAGAAATGGCCATGGGCACGTCTGCCGGGTCTGTTGCATCATCCGAAACGTCATTGGCATCAGATCTGGGAGGTCATGTGGATGCTCTCGGATTCCATGAGCAGAAAGAGCAGATTCCCCACGGAAGAGGCCAGGCAGGAAGCCGTGGCCGATGCGGCCATTTATGCCATGGAACGTCTGAATCGCTTCAATCCCTGTCGCCCGGGCGCCATATCGTACTTCGGTCTGATGCTCATGCGGCGGCAGCGCCAGATTGTCCGAAAACTCAATCTACGGGAAATGCGGCCCTATGTCGGCAACGAATGCATGGAGGACAGGCTTATGACAACACGCGGCAGAAACTACCCGGTGATTCAAGGTACGGCCTTACGGAGGCGTGTCGCCGAGGCGCTGGACGAATATGTCAACGAAGCCCGCGCCGCCGGCATGAAAGACCTCCGGCAATCGGAATCTGCGCCGCTGGTGATCCACACCATTGAATCGCTCCGCCAGGCGCTGGTCGGATTGCCTAAAAAATCCAATATCCAACGAAAATCTCAGTAGGTACTTTCCCCGCCGCCCGGCCGGTCGCGAATTCGGAGCCGCAAACAGCGGATAAAAGTATGGAAAAAAAACGCGCTCTACACTCGACACTCTACACGGTATCGCAGGCGGAAATTGGCCGGCGATGCGGGGTGCACCGCTCCAGAATCGGCCAAATATGCCGTCAATCCGGGTGGCCGCACGGGAACGGCCCATGGACTTCCGAACAGGCCGAAGCTGTCGTCCACACGGTACTGTCTCGACGCAAGGAGTCTTCCATCGAAAATTCCGTGTCGAGCATGCCGGAAAACCCCAACAACCTGTCTCTGGAAAAGAAAGCCAAAATTACCCTGATCACCAAGCGGATCAGCCTCCTTGAATTTCAACTCAAGCGGCTGCAAAAAGAATACATCCTGATGTCGGACTATAAGCGGGATATGCTGCATCATGCCAGAATCGTGATTTCCTTCCTGGACCGGCTCCCAACCCTGGGCGGCATCCTGTGCGGACTGTCGGCGATGGAGATCAGCCGGGAACTTGAGAAGTTCGTGCATGAAGTGCGGGACGCCCTTGCCGGCAACAATGATGATGAAGATGCCGATGAATGATTTACCCGCCTTTATGCAACGCGCCTATCGGCACCGGGAATACATTTTGCCGTCTGAATGGGCGCAGCGCAATCGAATCCTTACCGACGCCGAATCTTCCGAGCCGGGCCCCTGGCGCAATGCCCGCACACCCTATCTCACCGGCATTATGGATGCGGTGGCCGATCCCCGCATCGAACGGATGGTGATCATGAAAGCTGTCCAGGTAGGGGTCAGCGAAGCCCTGCGGAACATCCTGGGTTACTTCATCTGCGTCGATCCCGGTCCGACCATGATCGTCATGCCTACGGAACCGGCCAGCAAGGAAATGATGGAAGAACGGGTTCTGCCTCTGCTGGAATCGACGCCGGCGCTGAAAAAACACCTGACCGGCCGTGTGTGGGATGTGAAACGGTCCACCATCAAACTGGACTCCATGAGCATCTATGCCGCCTGGGCCGGCGGCCCCCAGAGTCTGGCCACCCGTCCATGCCGGTATGTGCTGCTCGATGAGGCGGAAAAGTATCCACCCTATTCCGGCCGGGAGGCCGATCCCATCCGATTGGCCATCGAACGCACCACCACCTATATCGGCCGAAGGAAGATTATCATCACCTCCACCCCTGCGTTAAGCGACGGCCCGATTAAGACCATGCATGAAGAGTGCCGCGATCACCGGGTGTTCGAGTGTCCATGCCCGCTATGCGGCGCTTTTCAGGAACTCAGCTATGCCCGTGTGCGGTGGCCCAGGCTGGAAAACGCCAATGGTCATATCGCTGAGGAAATCGAGCGGCTGGTCTGTGCCTCCTACCTCTGTGAAGCCTGCCTGAAGGAAATCCCGGACTCTATGAAGCCACGGATGATATCACAGGGGCGTTGGCGGCACGGACCGGTCGGTTCCTCGGTGGGATTCCATCTGTCATCGCTGGTATCCCCCTGGCGGAGCTGGAGCGCCATTGCGGCGGAGTTTATCCGCAGCAAGGATGATCCGGCCAGCCTGCAGAACTTCCGCAACTCCTGGCTGGGTGAAACCTTCGAAATCCGTGTGGCGCAACCGAGCAATGACTCCATTACGGTCAAGGCTGATCCGGGAACAGCGCCGCAGGCCAGGATTGTTCCGGCCTGGGCCAGTGTGATCTATGCCACCGCCGATACGCAGCAGGATCATTTCTGGTATTGCATTCGAGCCTGGGGCTATGGTTTGCAGTCGCAACTGATTCATGCGGGCATGGCCTTTACATTTGAAGAACTCAAGCGGGTATGCCTGGAAAGTGTGTTTCAGATCGAGAATTCCGACCGGAGAATGAAGTGCCCGGCGCTGGTCATTGACTCCGGGGGTACACGTACCGATGAGGTGTATCATTTCGCAGCCAGAAATATTGGTATTGTGTTTCCGATCAAGGGAGCCAGCCATGAAATGACGCGGCCCTGGCAGCCCAGCTTCCTGACGCCCCGGTCAATGGGGCAATCGGTGGAATTGCGCCTGATCAATACGGGCTATTACAAGGATATGCTGGCAAGGCTGATCAACGATCCTGATCCGAAGAAATGGGCGCTCAATAACGAGGTCACGGCGGAATATGTCCGTGAACTGCATTCTGAACACAAGGTGCAGAACCGCAAGACCGGCCGGGCGGAATGGGTCAAGATCACAGCCAACGCGCCGAACCACGCGTGGGATCTGGAAACATACCAGTGTGCGGTGGCGGAATGGGGCAATGTCGGGATCATTCCACCGGCTGCACCCGTGCAGGTACAAAATACGCTGGTGCCAAAACCGGCAGCCACTGTAATTCCGCCAAAATCCGGCTGGCTTAAGAGATAAAAAGAGCAGCAGGTATACCTCTCTATTATTTCTCGCTGCTGTTGTTGTTAGGTTGGTTATCGCTCGGCTGAGGGACATCATTGTTTGTTGGTGAAGATCCCATGTCTGTGTCCACAGACGATAGCAGTGATTCTAATGAGACCTGCGATGTAGCTGGGGTTGCCGATCTTTGCTCATTTTCGGAGCCGGTAACTACCTTCTGAACATAACCAGAACTTTTCATATTCAACTCCTTGTTGTTATTTTTTATTTCCCTTTCGTACAGCTTGATTCGCTTTGTTTTGTGTAGGCCGCTTTTGTAACGCAGCGTCAACTAGTAGTTGCTGCACTGAAACCTTACTTTCCGCCGCAGGCGCACCTCCCTCCTTACGCATTTTGGGTGATTGTGCGCTATTTTTAGTTATGTGCTTGGTCATACGACATACTCCATGAGAAAGACGATGATGACGATGTTGGTGTATTATATCGATACAAATTGAGTCCACCAAATACAAGTAGGCAAATGACACCAAGAATAATAGTCATGAGAGCCAACACATTGAGTCTTTCTATCCATGGGTTCAATTTCGGGTCGTTGGCTCTATCCTTGTCATATTCTGTGGTGAAATTAACTGAATATTCTTTCATAATATTTTTGGCACGGCAGATTTCAGCTTTATTTGCTTGGTATGTCATAAGTAGATTAAGCAACACACATCCGGCGGCCAAAGCGAGTAAAAGCCAAGAAAGCAGCAATAACCATGGCCACACCGGTCTCTTTCCGAAGACACTCAGTAGTGTCAATGAAAGAACCAACCCTCCGCCCGCACCCGCGAGTGCATATTTATCAAAAAGTTCTGCTGCCTTTTGACGAGCGTGCTCCCACTGGTCGCAAAGCTTAGAATAATCTTGGTGATTTGCCTCTATTGTTTTTTTAATTTTTTCCTCTTGTTGTGCGTCCATTGTCAAATACCTTCCGTGAAAAACGCTAATATGTGGAGCATTATAACAAAGCCATGGATGTTTCCACCTATTTAACTATATATAGGCTCTTCTCGCGCCGTTTCAGCCTCGTGTTATACGGCTCACGGCTACTATGCCGTCATGAGCCCGCAGGACGAATTAACTTTACTTGAATCCGCCTACCAGCAGATGCTGCAGGGGAAAATCCAGTCCTATCAGATCGACAAGCGCAGCGTGAAATACTTCGATCTCAAGACCCTGTTGACCCGCATCGACCAGGTGCGGGCCGAAGTGCAGCGCGCCGCGACCGGAGCCTTCACGGCCGGGCAGTTCCGCATGTCGGATATGTAACGGAGACCGCCATGCCGCGAAAACGCAAATACCAACTGACCAACGGCCTGCTGCCGGAGGAACTGGAAGTGCGGCGGCTGGCGGCGACCGCGGCATTGGCCCAGATGCGCAAGATCGCCCGGCTGGGCACCGACGGCAGTTTCAATACCGCAGCCACCTATGGCCGTCGCAACCACAACTGGTATGCGCCGCGTGGGTCGGCCGATCTGGCTTATATCCCGGACGCCAAAACGCTCATCGGCCGCACGCGCGACATGCTCCGCAACAACTGGGCGGCGCAGGCGGTGGCCTCGGCTTTTGCGGACAACGTGGTCGGACGCGGCATCAAGGTCGTGCCGTTCGCTGTAGACCGCAACGGCGTCAAATTAACCGAGCTGAACCGGCAGATCACCGCAGCCTGGGAAGCCTGGTGCAAGGCCGACAATTGTGATGTGGAGGGCGGTCAGAGTTTTGTGGACATGCAGGAGACCTTCATTTACGAATGGATCGGGGGCGGCGAATGTTTCGGGGTATGGAGCTATACGCCCAATAGCGCCGCGGTGGGACTGCAACTGCAGGTCTTTGAGTCCGATCAGCTATACGACCTGTTTCTGGTGTTCGGCGGCAATGAAGTACGCGGCGGGGTGGAGGTGGACCGCAACGGCAAACCGGTGGCCTATCACTTCTGGCAGCGCAACCCCAATGATCTGGCTTATGCCAATCCGGATGTGTTTTATCCCGTGCGTGTGCCCCGTGAACGGGTATTTCATTTCTTCCACAAGCGGCGCGGGCGGCAAACCCGCGGCCCGTCACCATTACTGCCGGTATTGCAGGATCTGCATGATGCCGCCGGATACCGGGAAGCGACCTTGATGTCGCAGAAGATGCAGGCCTGCATGGGACTGTTGATCACCAAGAATCAGGTGTCCAACAATATCTTTGCACCCGGCTCACCCGGCTACGCCGGTGTGGGACCGCTGGCACCCAATGAATCATCGACCACCCAGGGCGGTGTGCGGACCGCCGATTTCTTCCCCGGCATGGTCTTTGAGGGATTGCCGGGCGAGGAGGTCAAGGCGTTCTCACCGTCCAATATCGCCCAGCAGTTCAAGGAATTCATGGAATCCACACTGCGCGGCGTGGCCGCAGGCACGGGCATCAGTTACAGCCAACTGGTTCGGCACGCGGAAGGATCGTATTCAGCGGCGCGCATGGACAAAAAGATGGATGCCAAGACCTGGCGGCGCGTGGGCAGAAGGCTGATCACGACATTCATCGAGCCCACCTATATCCGATTCCTGCGCTTCGCGGCGGCAGAGGGACGGCTCCCGGCCATGCCGGCGGATTATTGGCGCGATCCGAAGCGCTATGAACGGGCCAAATTCCTCATGGAGCCGGAAGAGTTCGTCGATCCCCAGAAAGAAGTCAACGCGGACCAGACCGCGATCAGGATGGGGCTCAAGACCCGCCGTGAAATCATTGAATCGCGCGGCGGTGATTTTGATGACGCCATCGCGGAACTCTCCGATGAGCGGCGTAAAGCTGCAGGCGCCGGCATCATGCTGTCGGAAGATGTTCAGAACGCGGCCGTGCTGGGCAAAGCCAATGTGCCGGTTGCCGATGTATTACAGCAGGCAGCTTCACATGCCCAACTGGCGCAAACACCAACCACGACCGTTCACCTTTCGGTGCTTGATGAGCAGAATGCAGACGAACCGCAACTGCCTCCGCACTATCGCCAGGCCTCCGACAATATTGTGCGGTGCATCACCTGTTCGCATCTGCAGGAGCTGCACTGCACCAAATTCGACTATGTCGTAGAGACCGACCGGCTCTGCGACGACTGGGTGTCCCTGCCGCCGGCCGAAACCCGAGCGACGATCAAGGGCCAGCCGTGGGGACCGCAGCCGGGTCAGCCGCCGCTGGGCCGCGGTGATTCATTCGATAGTCCGCAGCACAGGGCATAGGGCTACTATAAACGCGAGGTTGGCGATGATCGTAAAAATCGGCCCGCGGAAGTATCGGTTGGAAAGCAAAAAGATCGATCCCCGTACAGGTCGGCATAAAAACCTCGGCACGTTTGAATCCCGTAAAGAGGCCAGTCGCCATGAAGCGCAAGTTGAATATTTCAAAAGGCAATAAACACCAGATTGCCCGGATGGCGGCCGCCCCGATGTCCGGCGTCACCGTGGATCGCGATGCCGGTCTGATCCGGAATGTCGCGATCATGACCGTCGGCCCGGCCCGCGGGTGGGGATTCTGGTGTGACATGACCACACTCAAGCAGGTGTTGGCGCTGCTTAAAACCCGGCAGGTCGGCATGCGCAGCCGGTTCCGTCATCCGGCGGAACCCGACGGCACACCGGTCGATGACATGGGCACCCTGGTGGGGCATGTGATCAATCCGCATATCGACGGCGAAACCCTGCGCGGGGATGTGCAACTGGGCACATTCGCACAAACCATGCCGGGCCTGGGCAATGTGCGCGATTACCTGCTGGGCGTCGCCGAAGAGGCTCCGCATGATGTGGGACTCAGTGCCGTGATCCATTATGAACCGGTTTCGCCCGAGGAAAGCGACCCGCGTAATCCCGGCCTGCCGGTGGCCCGTGTGCAGAAGGTGGATGCCATCGACTGGGTCTCCGAGCCGGCCGCCAATCCGCGCGGGTTGCTGTCGGCCAAGGAACCCACCGCCGGATCGGGCGATCAGCAGACGGTCATGTCTCCGGAACTGTACCAGGCGCTGGTGCGCGAATTCAGTATGAGCCCCACGGCTACCATGCAGGAAGCCGAGGCTTTCTTTGATTCACTGGATGTGTACGACCAGCAGGAAGCCCTCAACGAAGTCTTATCAGCAACAGACAAGGAAGCACAAATGAACGCAACACTTAAACGGCTCAAACCCCATCAGAAAGAAGTGCATCAGGCTCTGAAAAAGAAAATGCTTCAGACCGCGGCCGAGCACGGCGTCAAACTCAGCGACGGCGACGCCGACAATCTGGCACGCAAGATGGCGTTGACCAAAAAGGCCGATCCTCCGGAAGCACCGGCGGCGGAAGAGCCGGCCTCTGAGCCAACTGAGCCGACCGAACCAACGGAACCTGAAGAGCCGACCGAGCCGGCGGAACCCGCCGAGCCGACGGAGCCGGAAGATTCCGAAGATCCTCATGATCCGGAAGATCCGGATGATGACGATGACGCTTCGGCCGAATTGTCGGCCCGCCGGGATGCACGGTTGATTAAGCGCGAGCAGACCCGCGTGGCGAGTCTCTCGGCGCTGGGCAAAGTTCTCTCCGTGCCCGCCGCCACGGTGGCCGAGAGCATACGGAAAGGACATACCGTGCGCGAGGCCAGAAAAATCTATCTCTCGGCGGTGGGACAAGCCAACGCGCCGATCACGAATGTGGAAGTCTCACCGGACAGCCGCTTTGCGGCCCTGCGGCAGGCGATCCCCGAAGCCATCGTCATGCGGGCGGGCAAGCCGGTGGATAAGCCGCATCCTTTAGCTGCGAAAATGCAGCACATGACCCTGCTGGGATTCTGCAAAGCCTACCTGTCCTCTGCGGGCATCACGGGCCTGGATTACCTGCCGGATTCCCAGATCGTTGATCTGGCGGTCAGCAACCGGGCGCTGTCGCGTAAAGTCGGATCGCTCAAGGTGGCGATGCTGGCCGAATCGGTGGGCGATTTCCCAGGTCTCCTGCTGGATGCGATCAACAAGAGTTTTCAGGGTATCTATCGCGTCGCACCGCCGACCTGGCAGAAATGGGCCCAGAAAGGCAAGGCCAAGGATTTTAAGAACATCAACCGGCCCTTGATGACCGATATTCCGGAAATGCAGGAACGCCAGCCCGGCAAGCCGATCAACTATGTGGCCATCGGCGATTCGAACGAAGTTTATGTGCTGCGTGAATTCGCCGAAGGGATCATGCTCACGCGGCGGGCGATCATCAACGATGACATGAACGTGTTTGGCGATATCCCGCAGGCGCTGACCCAGAACTGCATCCGGCTGGAAGAGAAACTGGCCTATCAGCAGTTGGCAATGGGTGCGGCGGGCCAGTTGACCATGTCCGACGGCAAGCCGCTGTTCATTGGAACGCATGACAATCTTGTGGCCACGGGCTCCGGCGGCGCGCCCTCGCCGACCCAGTTGAACAACATGTGGAAGCTCATCCGCACCCAGACCGGTCCCAACGGCACCATTCTGGATCTGGTTCCCAAAATCCTGATCGTCCCGGTGGCGCTGGAGGAAAGCACGGTCAATGCGGTGCAATCCAACACCCTGATCTCGCTGGTGGCCACCGGCGGAGCGCCGGCGGTCCAGGGCGATAAGAACGTCTGGGCGGGCCGCTTCAAGGAAGTCATCGCGACCCCTTATCTGGACGGATATTCCGAGACCGCCTGGTACATGTGCTGCAGCCCCAATGACGGCCAGATCAAGACGCTGGAGATGTGCTTCCTGGAAGGTGAAGAATCCCCGGTGGTCAAGCAGGAAAGCGATTTTGACACCGACGACATGAAGATCGCGGTCCGCCACACGGTGGCGGCCAAATTCCTGAACTGGCGCGGCGTAGCCGCCAACGCCGGTGATTGATCCGCCGGGTTTCGGTTCTCAATGAAAGCATTCACTATTTTGGAGTTACCATGCAGAATTACATTCACCAGCAGGACCGCGAGTCGTATACCAATGTATCAGGCGCTGCAATAAACCCCGGCGACGTCGTGGTGCTGGCAAACCCCATGGGAGGCAACAGCAGAGGGAGAATTGGCGTGGCGATTGATACGATTGCCAACGGTCAAACAGGGGAATTGCAAGTTGCCGGTGTCGTATCCCTGCCGGTTTCCGACACCATGACCAGCGGCATTTCCCAGGGCAGCCAGGTAAGCTGGGATATTGCCGCGGGCGGCGTGGTTTACGGGGACGAAGCGTTCAATGGCAACATTGGCTATGCCTATGCAGGCCGACTCGTAGATTTCGCGGTAGCGGTCGGCGCAACAGCCTGTAATGTGGCCCTGAATCAGGGATGATCTTGTGGGCCATCTGGATGCCATCCTGCAGGCCGATGCGGCGGCGATGCTCGCCGACTTCGGCGAGACCATCACGGTGATACCCGCCTCCGGCGAACCGTATACCATCCAGGCCATCGTCGACCGCGCCGATACAGTGCGGTTTTCCGATTCCCATACCGCCTCCACACCGCGGTGCATGATCACTGTTCAGAACGATCCGAAAATGGGCATACCGTCTGCAGGCCTCGATACGGGCACATGGAAAGTCCAGTTGGCTCTGCGTCTGGGCGGCGCGGTCGGAACTTATTCCATAGCGCTGCCGCACTCCGGACTCAACGTCATGGCCAGTTGGCATGACCTGGGCATCCTGACACTCGAGGTGCGCTGATGATCCGGGTCACCTTTGACCAGCATCAATGCGACCGCCTGGAGCGGTTATTGCGCGATACACCGGCCAAACTGATCAGTGCCGAAAGAGCCGCTGTGAGCCGGGCATCCAAGGCCGGGGCGCGTCAGATCACCAATAAGGCGGCCGAGCTGTTAAGCGATCATCGCAGGAAAACCGTTCGCAGCCGGATCCTGCTGCGGCAGACCGTCGAGTCGGGTCATCGGGTGTCGGCGGCGATTGCCATGCCCTTCCGTCCCATCGGTCTGATCCATTTTGGAGCGAAGCAGGATAGCGCCGGGGTCAGCGGGATCGCCGGCGGCGTGAACCTATCCGTGCCCCATGCCTTTATCGCCCGGGGCCGGGGAATCAAAAAGCCCGGCGCACGGGTCGTGTTCATCCGGCAGCCCGGTGCCCGTCACCATCAACATATCGGCCGTAGTGGACTAAATACCTGGGCGGCGGGCAAGATTCGTCCGGTGTTCGGTGCCACGCTGGCCGGCCTTCTGATCGACGGCGGCATTTCAGAAGAGATTTATGCCTTCATCCGGCAACGGCTTAACAAGGAATTAGACGGGCAGATCGGGCGATTCTGGAGAAGTCATGGCAAGTAATACGCCGATACTCGAGCAGATCATCCTCGATATTGTGTCGAATCTGGCACAGGTCACCGCAGCCAACGGCTACCAGAACAATGTCACCGCCGTGCGTCCCAATCCCGGCCTGGGCAATGCACTGGTGGACGGTCTGGCCATCGTCTCGCTGGGTACGGCAACGTCGGAAGATCCGCCCAATATGGCCCAGCAGTGGCGGCAGGAAATCCTGATCGATTGCTGCGTGATGCAAAGCGAATCTTCCACAACCACCATCGACACGCGCCGCATCACCATGATCGCCGATATCGCCAAAGCGCTGTTGGCCACCTACACACGCGGCGGCCTGGCGATTGATACGGTCCAGACCCAGATCCTGTTTTCACCCATTGATTACGACGCCCACATCGGATTTGTCACCGGTGTATTCGAGGTGGTCTACAGGACGGTATACGGCAATGGCTATGATGCATTGTGAAGAGGTAATTTGTGGCAGTTGATACAGCAAAAATAACCCGGCGGCGGCTGATAGCGGCCGTTATCGAAACCACCACCGGCACGCCCGAGGCCCTTGCGGCCGTCAATGCCGCGATGATCGTAATGAATCCCAAGACCAAATCGGAGATCCCGACGCAACAGCGTCCGGGCATGACCAGCTTTTCACCGTTTGTACCCATTGCCGGCGCGCGTAAAGGGCAGATGACCTTCAGCACGGAACTGGCCGGAAGCGGCACCGCGGGCACGGTTCCATTCTGGGCCGGTGTGCTGCTGCCCGGTATCGGCTTTCCGGTTCCTGCGGCGGGCGATGCCTTTGTGCCGGCAACCGGCAATGGCACCACCTTGACGCTGGGGCATTATGTCGACGGACGCCTGGCGGTTATCTCCGGGGCGATGGGTAGCTGCAAGATAACCGCCGAGTTCGGCAAACCGGTCACCTGCGACTGGACATTCGACGGACTCTGGCAGGGCAAAACCGACACCGCCTTGCTGACACCGACATGGCCGACGGTTGTACCGCCCCGGTTCGCAGGGGCTGCGCTGACCGTCGGCGGCAATGCGTACAATATTTCCAAATGCATTGTGGACATTAAAAATACCGTCTCACCTCGGCAGGATGTCACCAATGCCACCGGGTATCATTCGTTTTTCATCGTGGATAGAGAGATCACCGTCGCCATCGATCCCGAAGCGGTTCCCATCGCCGCGCAGGATTGGTATACCGCGCATCTCGACAGCACCACCTTTGCCTTCAGTCTGCAGATAGGATCTGTCGCGGGCAATATGGTCACGCTCGCCGCGCCGAAGCTGGCGCTGGTCAACGCGCCGGAAGAAGGTGATCGCGCCGGGATCGTCACCGATGATCTGACTTTCGCCGCCACTACCAGCGGCGGCAATGACGATGAGTTTTCCATAACTTTTGGATGATTTATGCCGTACAGTTTCAATCCCAGGTTCCGTCTGCGTGTCTGGCTGCCGTCCGATGCCGATATTCCGGAAGATCGTCGGCCGGTATTTATCTTCCGCCGTCCGACGGTCAACACCGTTCTGGCCCTGGACGCTCTGCGTTCGCAATCCAAAGACGATCCGATAGAAGCGCTGATCGCGATGCGCGACATTCTGCAGGAGCACCTGGTGGAGACCCGCCATCTGCCGGAAGGGACGGTGGGGGATCTGGTGACGCTGGATGAACTGCCGCTGCTGATGAAAGCCTATATTCAGGCCGCTGCGCCGGGAGGAGAGCAGCTAAAAAACTCCGATTGGCCGCGGGCATCGCGGCCGGAATCATCTGCGGGCCATGCGGAAGCGGGCGTTGCGTCGACAAGAACACGGCCTCCGAGCCGATGCAAATCCGGTGCCACTGTACAGACTCCGGTTGCTCCGGCTGCAGCGCATGCGGCGGTCATGGATACCACGAAATCACAGGCTGCCCCAAAGAATTAATTGACAGCGACTGTGATGGGGTATTCATGGCCGTGCGCATGCTGGAGGACGGCCTGTTGCCGCAACCCGGCGGGTGGCTGGATCAGGATTTCGGTCTCTGGCAGGCCATGATGTTTTTCCGGGCGGAACTGCATTCATATGGAAAAGAATCTTGATATCAAGGTCGGCGCGACCGATGACGCCTCGGGACCATTTGAAAAAGTCCGCGGCGCGCTCAAGGGGCTCATTGGTTCCTTTCATCAATCCACCGACTCTGCCCTGGGGATGGTCAAGGCCGGAGCATTATTGGAAACCGGCATGAAGGGCGTTGAAATGGCCTTTGATGCCGCCAAGGATGTCATTCGGGACACGGTCGGCGATGCGCTGCATTACCAGGACGCCTTGGAACAGATGCACGCCGCTTTGGTCAGTATCGGCGACGGCTCAAAGGAGGCGACCCAACGCGCCGCGGCATTCGCCGAAGCGGTCGAGAACCAGACTATTTATTCGCGCGAAGCAGTCCTGCAGGCCCAGCAGCTTGGCGCGACCATCGGCGGGTTCACCGGGCCGTCTCTGCAGACCGCGACCAAGGCGGCCATCGGCCTGGCCCAGAAGCTCAATATCGATCTGGCGACCGCGATGGAATATGTGGCGCGATCGGCCCACGGGCAATCGTCGCTGCTGACCCGTTACGGCATCACGTTTGACAAGAACGCCACCGCCCAGCAGAAATTCAACACCGTACTGAAGGACGGCTTGCAGTCCTTCTCACTGGCCCAGGCGCAGACCAGAACACTTACCGGCGCGTGGGCGAACTTTACGCACCAGATCCAGTCGGCTGTCCAGGACGCCATGATGCCGGCCATTGGCGCGATCACAAGGATTGCTGAATCTCTGGCGCAAGACCGGCCGGTTATTCTGGCTTTCGGCCAGGTGGTCGGGGCGGTCATGAATGCGGCCATGAGCGTCTTTAAATCACTGGGCTCCATTGTGTCGGGCGTTTTCGGCAATTCCGCCGGCGGCATGGAAAATATTCTGCTGCAGGCGGCCTACACGATCAGCCACTGGAAAGAAGGTCTGACCATCGATGTACTGGCTGTGGAACTGACGTTTGTGCGTCTGTCCAATCAGGTGCAATATCTCTTCGGCACCGTGATGCCGACCTGGATCGATTGGTTTGCCAAGAACTGGAAATCGGTTCTCACCGATGCCGGCGAGTATGTCGGCACGATCTTTTCCAACATGAGCAGCAATATTGTCAAGATCTTTGAAAATATTCCGGGCCTTATTTCCGGCCGGGTAAAGTTCGACAGCCTGTGGACGCCGCTGGAAGAGGGATTTAAATCGACCATGGCACAACTGCCCCGGATTGCGGCCCGCACCAAAGGGCCGCTGGAACAGGCGTTGGGATCGGCTTTGGCGGATGCAACCAGGCATTACGATGCGGGTCTGGATGATTATCTCAAAAAGCAGCATGCGGCGGCGGCCCATGAAGAGGCAGGCATCCATACCGGCTCAACGATCACCGTTGGCGACATGCCGGACATTCATAAGCTTGTGAAACATCATGCCACACACCATCTGCGCGCCACGCATACGGTGCATCATCATCAAGTCCGAGGGTATTCGGCCGAGCATGTGCAATCGAACTGGTCCCTGACCGGGATCGCGGCGGCGTTCGCATCGGCCCATCAGGCCCATGATCCGGCAAAATCGACCGCACGGAACACCGCTGAGATAGCCAAATCCACTGCGGCGGCCAATGCGATGATGCAGGACTTGCTGTCCTTGATGCATCGCAACCCTGTCATTGCAGGCGTACTGTAAGGAGATTTCCATGGGGCAACCATCCATTGTCGGCGGTGATTTTTACTGGACCGGTTCTCACACCTTCAAGACATTGAACCTGCCGTCGGGTGCTGTGGAGCCCGATGATATTGCACCCGGCGAGCCGGGTAATTACATCGATCCCACGACCATGCGGCAGCGTCACAAAACCGTATACGCCCAGGACTCGACCACCGCCGCAACCACCGAGACCAGAGCGGTCTATACCGTTGTGGGCCAGACCGCGGCCGCGGTGGCCGCCCAGGCGGCGCTGATAGCGCCCTGTACCGGCAACGCCACCGTGACGGTGGATTTTCAGATTGCAGGTACCTCGATCCTCAATGCCCCCATAACGCTGTCCAGTGCCAATACTGCGCGTGAGGTGGTGGTCGGGGTTATCAATCCGGCCTATCAGGATCTGACGGTCGGCCAAATCGTGGAAGTGGTGATCACCGCGACGGCCGGGACCGGCGCATTGGGTTCCGGCATCGTCACAATTCTGCAGGTGGATGAAGACCCGGTATGAGCATGATTCAGGAAATCATACGAGGCGACGCCTCGCGCCGCGACCGTAAAGTGGGCTGGACGGGTCGGCGGCATTTCTTTGTCACCGCCGGAAACGCTGCATCCGCCAGATCCATGATCGACAGGAGCTTTCCCCGAGGATCGGTGCATCCGGCGTGCCGGTTGATGCAACTGCAGCGTATTGAACCGCTGGGCCGCAGCGATGACGGCCGGTGGATGTTTGATGCGGTCTACTGGCTGCCGATCGCGCGTGATCGTGCGCCGGAACTGCAGGCGGTGGGAGTCCACTGATGGCTGTTGCAACCCCGCGCTGGAAAGACCGCGTCATCAGCAAGTCCGCATCCGGCTGGACCGGCACCCTGGGCTGGGATGTCGTGCAGTTCGTCGATGAGCTGGACGCCTACAATGCGATACCCGCCGAAATCAATGATTCCCACCCCGATGAACCCGCGTTGATGCTGGCAAGGTTCAGGCCCGCCAATGTCGGCCTGACCATGATGACCATTGTGGCCGAATATGCGGTCCCCAAGGACGGTTATTTTGAACCCAATGCCGCGCCGCTGGATCAGTTGGAACGGTATATCTGGAAAAGCGGCGGCAGCAACCTGCCGGTGGACCGGGATATCGACCACAACCCGCTGATCACCAGCGCCAAGGTGCCCGCGACCGGGATCACAGACTTTTTCAAGACACGGTTCCTGCATATCACGCGCTATGAGCCGTTTTACAACGCGGCGCTGGCCCAGGAGATTGAAAACACCGTCAATGCCGCCGCCATGACCATCGCGGGCTTCGGCGCTATCGATCAGGGCACCCTGATCTGCCGCACCTATCAGCCCACGCAGGATTACACCAGCGCCGCCTTATGGGTGCACGTCGAATATGTCTTTGAGTACAACGCCAACGGCTTTCAGGCCCGGTTCATTGATGCGGATCGGTTCTGCCTGGATGCGCAGGGCAATACCCAGCAGATCCTGGACGCCAGCGGCAATCCCGTCTCCAAGGATATTATCCTCAACGGCAGGGGCGCACCGGTCCAGTCCGGATTCTGGGCCGGCAAGATCGGCAATGCGCCCACGGCCGGCGCAACACCGGCGGGTGCGGCCGTGCAATCCACAGCTTCGGCCAACTATCTGACTTACAACATCAAAGGGTCTTATGATTTTACGAGTCTGGGGTTATGAGCGAACGCTATGTGTTTACCGAACGGGACCGGGCGGAACTGCGCCGGATCATCCATAAGATTGATAATATTCGCGGCTACGGCGTTATCAATACGCCGACCGATCTGGCGATTGCGCCGCCTCCGCCGCAACCCGTGGTCATGGCCGGTGCGCCGGGGATATTTCCCGTGCTGGTCAAACAGAACGGCGGGGCGGCCGGCACCGCAAATAGTGCCATCACCGCGACGTATGATCTGTATGCGGTCCGGGATACAAACTACACGCACAAGCTCAACGCCAACGGGGCCTTGGCGCCGCTGATGAACAGAGCGTTGATTTCCCCGGCGGATGTTGTCATCGCCCCGGCCATAGATGGCAGTATCGGGATTGCGTGTTACGACGGCGGCGGCAATGCGGTGTTGCTGTGGGTTCCGGAAACGCCTGAATGGGGATGTTGAGATGGGCGCCGGCCAGATCACCACCTGCAATGGCAAGATCAACATCGGCAACGGCAAGATCGCCACCAACAATTGCCAGCCCTGCACCAGCGGCGGCGGTGGTGGCAATCCATGCACCAATGCCGCCAGCAGTATTGCCATTGTGGGGTACAGCGACACGATGATCGCGGTGTGCGCGGATCAGACCAACGCCGTTGCCGGTGACTGCGTCTGGGACGGCACGTTCCAATTTTTTGCCAGAACGTGCTCCTACTCCAACGCACAATGCTTTGCCGGCGGCCCCTGTTTTGATTGCAGTTTCAACGGCAAACGCATGTGGGAATTCGAGCCGCCGGGCGAGTCGGTTATCTGGTATGGCGTGAACAGTCAGACCGGTGCGGGGCAGGCCGGTTGGTTCACGATGCAGATCACCGGACAGAACGGCCAGAACTCGGGCGAAGTCGTATGGGAAGGCACCATGCAGAACACCAACGGCACATTTGCCGGCACCTACACCAAAACCGGCGGCTGCGGAGCCGGTCCGGCTACATTGACACTGGGGTAAGAATGGAAACCTGCAGTCATTGGTCGAAATCCAACTGCCCGCACGGCGGCCGGTGCGAGCTGAAGCTTTACGGCGGCCAGCCGTCACTGGTGACGTGCAGCAAGTGTACCGAGAACAACGGGCCGCCGGGCTGGGCGATAGCGCTGTTTGAAGAATTTCTGGGCCGGAAGATTGAGCCGCCGAAACCGGAGCCGATGTCGGAATGGCCGTTGCGGATTCGGTTGCTGGCGCGTGCCCGCCGACCGGGCGAACGCGGCGCGGGTGATACACTGAAAAGGTGTCTTGGGAGCACGGGTGAACGCT
>JAEHJW020006000.1_pt1 | contig 32235 bp, 31 predicted proteins | sample 9271431 | NCBI WGS metagenome assembly JAEHJW02 | reverse complement strand
CCTGCGGCTTCGCTGACGTGATCGTGGCTGTTGTACACGGTGCGTATCGCGTTGACGGTTCCATTCGCGCCGTTCAAGTCGGAGATGTTGTCGGAGACCACGAGGTCGCCGTTGATCTGGGTGTTGGCGTCGATGGTGAGCCCGCTGGGGAAACTCAGGACACCCGTGTTCGCACCTTGAATATCGACATTCCCTTCCCCATTGATCGTCACCACCGTCCCGCCAAAATTGATCGTGAGCGTCGCACCGGATGCGCCGTTGACCGTCGTGTTCCCCGCACCGTCTATCTTTACCTGCGTGCCGCTGGCGTGCTGTAGGTTCACAATAAACGGCTTGGGTGGACTGGGTACGCGCTCCTGTTGGGTGAACTCCTGTGCCTCACGTACCTGCTGGGCGTTGACGACATGACGGACCAAGGTAGGCACGTTGCCGGTCTGGGAGACGGTCAGACTGGTCCCGTCCGGGTACACGATGCTGTCATTGCCCTCCTGGTCGCGGTACTGCCAAAAGCCGCTCCACTCCGCGTTGTAGTAGGAGAACGGGTCGGTGTCCGTTGGTAGCGCGTCGGATAGTTGGGTGTAGATACTCTTGAGCCACACGCCGTTACGTGAGTCGCCATTAGGGAAGGCGATCAGACCCCATGTTCCTTTCGTCGGCATACTCTCCGTGCGTACCCGCAGCGCGTCGGCAGGGCCGTCAAAACCAATCAATACCGGGACCGTGGGAATCTGGCCGGACTGTAGTACCACATAGACTGCGCGGCGCGAGGTGTCGTGAGAAAGGACTTGGCCGAGTGCGAGAGGGGGCAGCATATCAGTTGGCCTGCGGGGTTGTAAAAATCTTGGCGATCTGCCCCATGATAGGGTACGCCGACTGCGGTTTCAAAAACTCAATGCCTTGACCCTTTACTTCAGGCGGCAGCCCCACTTGGTACAGTTGGGATTTGGTGGAGGAACCTTGCCGCATGGCGTAACCGCCAAGAATGGCGGTCAAAAGGGACGCACCATTGAACGCGCCGGATGCGTTGTTTCCCCCAACCGTTACGCTAACCGAGTCCTGCCGGTCGTAAATATACTTGGGTAGACCGCGCTCCAGATACAAAGTCGTCGTGGTCGCCTCCCCGAAAACATAGTGGTGCTCATAGCCAATGATGTAGAACTCCCACAGTTCGCCGTTCTTGAAGGGCGCGTACACAAACTTGCAGCCGGGCATGATGTCCGGGCGAAACTCCATCGTCACGGTAGCGCGAGCCATAAGGGGCGTCGGTTCGTACCAACTGACCGAGCGCAGCAGAAGGGAGGAAATCATCTGCTCGTAATTGCCGCTGTTGGCGGTGTTCGCTTGCGCCGCCTGCCCTTTAGGGTCCGCCAGCCAATACGTGGTGTCGATTTGTGGTCGAAACCCGTAACGGTGAATGCTGCCTACATCGACCACGCAGTCCAGAGTAAACAGATAGGGATTGATGGAGTTGGAGGATTGTCCTGTGATGGTGTACAGCGTAATCGGAGAGATGACGTAGAAATTCCGCGCCTCGTTACAGTCAAACGAGATGTTGCTGTCGATGAAGCCGTGGCCGTCCAACTGGAAACTAGGAAGCGCGTCCCAAAGTGCGGTGTCCACCGTGTACTTCTGTGTCTGCTGGTTATATTTGAGGCGGGGTATTGGCACCACTCGCGCCACCATTTGGGGGCTATACTTCTGCTGGAACGCCTGAATAGGATCGGCGGATTCTACGCTGAACATGGTGCTCGCGGTAGCCGAGGTTTTGTAAAAATCATTCTGCGCGGTAATGACGAAAAACTCATACCACGGCATTGGGAAAATGCGGGAAAACTTATCCCACCACGACCCCTCCGACGACAGAAAGTTCTCGGCCATAGGGATAATGAAATCAAACTCGCCGTCCGCGATCAGGCTTTGGTAATACTGTCCCATGAGACTACCGAAGGCGATAGGTTTGTTTTTGTAGCGCACCACGGTATCTGCCAATATACCGTCCTTTCCCGCCATGATGTGATTGAACCACGCCGCCCCAACCTGCTCGGGTGTGCCGTGCAGAAGCCCCTGATTGTTGAGCGCCGGGAGTGCTGCTGCCCCGACCGTCTCCGACAACGCCGACGCCGCCGTAGTGCCGAGGAAATACAGGGTGTAGTAGGAGAACTGGGTGTAGTAATACTGGAAATCGTAGCCTTGGATGGTCGTAATACGAGTAACTTTTCGCCCTGCGTCCCATTCTTGACTCTCCGTCGCGGTATCGACGACCCCGATCATGATGACGTTGTTATGTGTCCAGCGTGAGCCCTTGAGCACCACGAGCGACATCGGGGTACAAATTTCTGCCCAAGTTCGTACAGCCGTTACACCGCCCGGTCCACCGGGGGCCAAAGTCAACGTAAACGAGCCGGGCTGGGAGGAATGTATGCGCTTGGATACCGTAGCCTCCAAAAGCGTTCCTTGGGAAGAAGAAATGACGAACGCGGACGGCCCTCCCTCATACGGGTAAATCTCTACTTCAACGATCGGTTGGGCAGCGAACTGACTCACGCCGGCGGCCCCCCAGCCCAATGGTTAAGCTCTTCCGCACGGGAAACGTAGTGAGGCGGTCCATGCCGTGACGGCTTTTTCTCTATACTCTTAATGGCGTCGTTGAGCGCGTCAGTAAAGCCTTTTAACGCCGTCGTCGCATCCACGGCTTTCGTGGACAAGCCAGCCAAGGTTGAAACCAGTTTATGCGTCGTCTTGTACAGCGCCTTGGCCCGCGAAATTTCGGCAGTATTCATGGCTGCAGTAAGTCCACGTATAGCTTCAGGGGTTTTTCCCGCGGCGAGCGTAGAGGAACCTTTTGGTATCATGAGCCCATAGGCCGCGGCAATCCCGACACGATCCCATACTCCCGATGACCCGGCAGGTACGCCGGTATAGGCACTGAACGCCGCCGCATAGTTACCATGATACACCCGCAGCCAATGACTCATGACCTTGGCCGACGCAAAAGCCGCTTGGCGGAAGCTGGCAGGGTTCTTCTCCATACTCTTTGGCGCGCCGAGTAACCCCCATGGGTCAGAATCCGCCGCGATACCCGCAAAGTTCTGTGACGCACTGTTTTCCCCGATATAGTTGGCTATCAACACACCGACCGGGATTCCATATTTTTTGGACGCGGCAAGCATATCCTGATATTCGCCGGTGGTAATACCCTGCTTGCCGTGGTTGAATAGTTTGCCAATTTGGTAAGACCCGTAGTGCTTCTTATACCACTTGCCTAGATGCGGGTATTCCTTACTTATTCTGGCGGCAAGCGCCATGGAGTTGTATGCCGCTGGGCCACCGGGAGTTACAAAAGGACGTAACACACCTGGCGTCATGCCGCGCAAAGGTTGTTCCAGCGCAAATCGTTCACCGTTACTGATGTACGGCCCCAACTGTTGAAGAGCGAGAGCCTTGTATCCCGAGTTCCATGCGTTTTTCAGGTCTTGCAGTGTCTTGTAACCTACGCTGGACTTCATCATCGCGTTGAAGCGGTGTGCGCCGAGGACGGTGCGTAAGTCCTTGTTGGTGAGCGGTCCCCCATGGGTCATCTTCTCCAAACCCATGTACGCGGAGGTCATCCACGCGGAGTGGCCCATGAGGTTGCCGAATACCTTGTTCGACGCCTGTAGTGCCGAGGCTTCTCCGGCCCCCGTCCGCATGGAGGTAATGCCAGAGCCCAGCAAGCCCGAGATCATAGCGGTCGTAAAGCGTCCGCGATTGAGTGATCCGCCCGAGGCTATCGTCTGGAGGGAACTAGACAGGACGTGAATATCGGTGGCGCGGTTGACACCCGTGGCCGTTCCCGCAGCGACGGCCTCCTGAAACAGTTTGAGGGTCTGAGAGGACTTTGTGAACGGGGTAATGCCAATGTTAGCCCCGAGAAGCGCCATTTGCTCAAGCGGCTTCATCCCCAGGCCGGCCAGCCCAACGCCAGTCTGATTGTACTTCGCAATGGTTTTGACGAAGCCGATCTGCTTGGATAGCGAGTAGCCACCCTCCCCCGCCGAGTTCATAGCCCCGATAATGTCTGCGCGTGTCAGGCCGTACTTCTTCTCCCACGCCGGGCCAGTCCACCGTGCCCCTCCTGGGGTGCCATAGAGTGTTCTAAATACCCCGGCGCCGTTATTTCCCCCCATCATTCGCGCCAGCATGGACGAGCCAAGGCGGACAGAAGAATAGGGTTGCATGGCTGCGACCAGGTGCTTCTCCATGTCCACGCTTTTCCATACCGCCGTAGCCCCGGCGAGCGCAACGGTAGCTCCGACTGCCAACGGGTCCATAATGTCCCCGAGAAGCGAAGCGCCAACAGCATCCTCCAGCACCCCGCCTATACCACTAGACGTAGCACGACGCCCCCAGCGGGCTCTCCCGACCGCCTGATAGCGTGCCTTGGCCGACTGAATTCGTTGATGGGTAGCTTGCGCGGTGGCTAGCTCTTTTTCGTCGATGCCTTTTATAGAGCGCAGCGTCTCTAACTGCTTCGCGGAGTTCTTCTCCAGCTTGTCCAAAGCGCGGTAGTGCTTGCGAAACTCACCAAGGGAGCCCATCATGATCGCGCCCTCAGCACCCCCTATGGCCCCGCCTAAAACCCCTTCTCTCGCTCGGGAAGCGGCATACCACGGTTGGGTGCGGTCGTAGGCTCTTTGGCGTTGGGCCTGTTGGATTTCTGCTTGTTTTTTGGCGTAGATAATATCGTAACCGACTTTTCTTTTTTCTGCTTGACTAAGCAGCGCGGCGGTAGAAGCGTCTACTCCAACACCAGGGAGGGCTCCTGAAGCGGCCAGATCGCGTAGTGCGCGAACTTTGGCGTGCGTATTTTCTATACTGCGTCGGCTTCGGGCGGTAGTCGCGCCTGCCTTGATTTGAGTCTCAAGTTTGTTAAGGTGCCGAAGCAGCGCATTGTTCATTTGGGACGAGGCTTTCGTGGTGCCGGTGCCCGCCATCGACCCGCCAGCGAATAAGGTCTGGCTTGGGTCAGCTACATCAAAAAGCTCCTTGAACGTGCGTATGGTGGAAGGGTTAGGGCTGCGAAGGACGGCGTGCCACAATCGCTCCAGTTCGGATTCGCCTTTCCCCCCGGCTCCTCCGCCGCCCTCACCGCCCTTGCCGTTCTTGATCCGTATGCCAGGCATCCTACATCCCTGTTCCTATAAACCTGTACAAAATTGTACAGAGGATTTATCCGCACACGGTTGATAGGCGGACACCGCCTGCAACTCGTGCCCCTTGACGCTCAGTTGCGCCGGAGAACGTGCCAGAAGAATACGTCGGACTTCCTTAAAGGGAGTGAACCGAGTTATCTCAGTATCTTCGTACCTTCTCAGCACGTTCAACGCAGCGTTGTGGTCAGCCTGAAGCACATCCCCGTTTACACGATAAAACTTATCAGCCACACGCTTGCCTTCCAGCAAACCCGTAACCGAGTCCATTTGCGATGTATAGGCTGCATTCACCAGACAATGTTCTGCCTGTCGCTGCGTACATACGGAGTCCAGAGCTTCGGCAAGCACGCCTTTAGCCCATGCACTCATACGTCTGTTGTACTGCTTCCATACTTGCTTTTTAGCTATGGGAGCCGTTAAATCTTCCGAAACCACGACCGCTGCTTTATCCACAATGGCGTGGGCCGCTTGGAAAACGACGGTGCGTAACTGCTTACGAGTACGGTCGCTACGCCTGCCTATCTTGATACGCCCAAGGTTGCAACGCTTGATGTTATCCGCTTTAACGATGCGTCCTGCTTCCCGATGTTTCTTCTCCAGCGCATGTAGTTTGTTACGGGCTTTACCAGTCGCGGACGCCTTATCACTATACTCCGTCATCACAGCGCCGAAAGCCCTTCCATGTGACGCACCATCGGAATCGGTGAAGGCTTCCGTGTACCCCTTGTCAATACCCAGTATTTTATCCCCACACGGACGACCATCGCCCTTGGTTGTGGCATAGTGGATTTCTGTAAATCCATCCTTGACAACAATACGAAGGTTGCGGCCAGACAAGTGAACATTCTTGCCGCTAGATGTCGTCGTCAGGCGAATCGGTGCGCCGTACTTCGCCGCAATATGTATCACGACAACCAAGCGCCCATCCACGATCTCCGTAGTGAACCTGTCCGACCGGACGATGAACTGGTTGGCGACCCGCGATTTCCCATGCCTAAAATGCTTTCGCATCTGCCGATGTAGAAAGTTGTCGGTGAGCCACCGGTCATTGCGTAGCAGCGCATACAGGCGTTTACGCTCGACATCATCGGAAGTCCGCGCAGCAATGGCCTTACGCACCTTCCGCATGGCTGCCGCTTTGTACAGTAGAACGTCGTTTACAATGTCCTTTGTGGTTCCGCTACGAATGGAGCCGTCCACAGGAAGCTCGGAGTACAAATTGGCCGCTGTGATTTCCTTACAAATATCGTTAGCGGATTTGCCTACGGTTCCCAGCGCACCATACCGCCGCCAGATGTCCGCCCGCACGTACCCCATAACCTTGCAGATTGAATGTAAGGCGTCGGGAACGTCAGCTTGTAACGTGCAAGTAACGGTAGTCATTACAAAAGTTCCTTAAACGTGCGCATGGTATAAGGCTTCGGGCTGCGAAGGACGGCATGCCACAACCGCTCCAGTTCGGACTCACCTTTTCCCCCGGCGTCTTCGTCAGTCGCCCTGCCGCTGCCATTTTTGGCTCGAATATCATACATTTTACATCCCCCTTGCCGCACGCAACTTCTTGGCCGCCTCGACCGCAGCCCTGGACACGGTGTGCGCAGACACACCTTCGATCAGCACACTATCCCATGCCACCGCACGGTCCACGGGACTTACTTCACCGGGTCGGCTCAGCTTCACGTCGGGATTCTCCTGTGCATACATTTCCAGTATCCAGTTCATCTGCGCGGAAGATAACTTCTGCACCTCGTCACTGAACGGGCTCAGGTTGAGAATCCGGCTGACCGTCCACAGCCTCTGCCCCTCCGGGTCGTCCGTCTTCGGGAAGCTCGCCTCGAAACCTGGCGAGGGCGTCTAGATAGCCCTCATATACCTCCAGAACAGGCGCATCGTCAGGGAATTGGTTGACATCCACTACGGGCTTTCCCGTTTTATCGGGGGAAAAAGGCCATGTTACCGAAGCCTTCCGCAGCAGCACCGCAAAGGTCGCCAGTGCTTGATACGTGAAAAAAGAGTTGAAGTCCAACCCCTCCGCTGCGCCAACCCCGTTTGGGTCGTCTTGCACCCGCAGAAACCGCGCGTACGAACCGATCTTGGCCTCGTCGCGGATGCCGGGGATTTTGAAAATGTACGTCGCGCCGTCATGAACCACGTTCAGTTCGGTCTGCGCTATCGAATGCTGCTGTTCCACCGCCATATTATGACTCCTAGCGAAAAAAGATCGGACAAACTGCTACGGGCAAGCATACCGAAGCAGCGCAACAAACGCAAAAAAGCCGCCAGAAGGCGGCAGGAGCGGCAGTGGAAGCAAAATATGAAAAGGGTCAAGCCATCATCAAAGCCCTGCGGTATTCAGGGCCGTCCCGATTAGGGCCGCCTGCTCAACAGTTTGAATCGCCTGGTTTGCACCGAGGATGGAGACACCGAGGGCGTTCAGGATGTCGAGCGCCTGAAAAGAGACGGACTGGGTAATAGGCTGGTTGGCAGGGATGTTCAGATTGAAGTTCTCCGCGACGCACCCAACATACGTCAGAATCGGCAGTCCTTCCTCATTCATCAAGTGGAAGTCAAAGGCGTTGTTGCTCAACACCTCCAACATGCTACTTGGATAGCCTAGGTAGGTCAGCCCTTTCTCAGTCAGGGAAAAAGAGTCCACGCTGACGGTCGGAGAGATTTTCAACTGCTGAATCTCTTGCGGCTTTTCGGACCCGATGCCGTACAAAGACTCGGTCCCCCATGCGTTGCTAGCACTGCTGGTCTGAGCGAAGCCCACCTCCAGGTCGCCCAGCATGACCGTAACCATGTTGCCATTGCGAACACCGTAGGCAAGCTGTTGTGCATTAAATCCTGGCATGTTACGCCTCCTTCCCTATCAGGCCGCTAAAGACAAAGGCCGAACCAAAATGTAGTTCGTGATGAAATCTACTTGGCCGACAAATACGACATCCACCTGCACGCTCGCCGTGCTCGTCTCCCCACTGTAGGTGACTTGCAAAGTCTTCGGGTTCCACGAAGAAATGACGCCATTGGACCCCTCGGTGTAGATCAGCGCGTTCAGGAGCTTCTTCACCGCGTTCTGGATGCGCCCAATGGAATACGGAGATGCAATTCCGCCGATATACGGCTGCAAACCCTGGTTCAACGTGTATGCGAGGTAATACTGGCAAGCAACCTGCTGGTTGAACACATGCTCGGGGTTGTTATCCAACTGCCACGTCGTAATATCCCGAATGATGGTCGGTACACCCGTGCTCTGCGACAAGTGGATAGGCATGACGCCGCCGTTCACCAACTGGTTCACTTCGCTGGTGGTCAGTTGTACCTCGACACCCGTACCGTTGAGCGCCTTGGCCGTTAGAGGAATCGCAACCCGATTACCGCAGGCCATACCCGCTGCCGCTGCTGCGGCGTACCGCCCACCGACCGTATCCACGAGGCCCGTCTTGGTGTTAATGTAGGAGATGCCTGGGTAGACATACGTGACGTTGGAGGCGTCCATGTCCTGTGCGGCTTGAAGCGCCTGCGCGACCGTCTCCCCAACACTTGACCCGGTAAAGAAACGGCGGAACTTCCGCTCGGTAATGGAGCTGGCCGTCGCTACGTGCTGCTGCCCAAGCGCCATGACACCCGAGTCGTTGCTGTCCGTAATGACAGCCCACCCGGCTACTCCCAGGGCGGTGTTAAAAGCGTTGGCATAGTCCTGTAGAGACGCAACCCCGTTGGTAGCCCCGGAGAAGTTGGTCAGGCCGATCTGCACAGGCGCCACGGACGGAGACGACACGATACCGGAAGGAATCGCCGCCGTTGCAAGACTGGAAGCATACGTGTTTACCCAGTAAACGATCTGTCCGAGGGTAGCCGTGACGTTGACATAGTTATCCACGCTGTTCGTGGGGGCAGCGAGCGCCACGCCGGAGGCCGCATCCAGGTTGGTCGAGGGCATGTTGCCATCGCTGATGACGTTGGCCGAGTAGTACCCAGTCCCGTTAATGGCCTCTACCACTGCCGAGATGGTGCCATACGTCTCACCCCCCAAAGGCAGATTCAACGACTCGGCGCTGGTTGGACCATTGAGGATGAAGTTGGTCGCTACGCCGCCCGATGTAGTAACCGAGTAGGTCACGCCACTGCTGGTCCCGGTATAGGCTAGGTTGAAGGGCACACCGAGGTTGTCGCCCACGAACTGTGCCTGCGTTGTGTACCCATTCTGCGCGGCAAAGGAATCGTAGATGGTGAGCTTGATGCCTGCTACCGTCCCGGCCCCAACCGATGCTTGCAACAAATTGCTAGGTGTCCCGTAATTGGCGCTCGTCAGCGCAATCACACCGGACGAACTGCTGTCGTTTAATGTCAAGGAACTCTGCGTATTGGGAGACGGGTTGATGTAGATAACCTGCTGAGCCCCATTCAACTGCGGAGACGGGTTGAAAATGAAAGGGATAAACGCCGCCGCAGGACCGCCGCGAACCGTCTGCGCCAGTCCGGTCGAAGTGGAGTGAGGGATAGGCGTGTTGGGCGTGCCGCCGTAACCCTGACCGATGAAGATGAGGGGAGGCGTCGCTGCCGGGTTGGTAGGGGTCGTCGCGTTATCGTTGAACGCCGTGTACGCGCCGGGGAAAATGAGTTGCTGACCTTGGAACTGACCATTGACGTTAGGCATTTTCTACTCCTCAGCGTTCCAGTTTCACCGGACGGGCGCGGTGCGAGTCTACGAGTGCCTGCCACTCAGAAGGGGTGTGCTTTTCGCGCTTGTGAAACACCCGCAGCACGCCGACGAACACCTCATCGTGCGTACCTTTGATGGACTCAGCAAAACGCGGAAGCGGGACTTTGACCGTATCCATAGGGAGCCTCCAAGGCAAAGATTCTGTGAGGATGTTGGCACAGAAAATCGGTATCACCTATAGGTTTGGGCGGCTATTTCACAAGCACGCCACCGGCCAGTGCGACGGATCACGAAATGTCCAGAACCTCGTCGCCGTTATTATATACGTCAATCTGATCGATAAGCCCGTAGTTATTGATCGTCGCCACATTGAAGCTGCCCTGGAGCTCAACCATGACTTGTGTGAAGTAAAAGCCCGGAGAGTTCTGCTGCCCTACGTTCTGGCTAGAATAGGCTTGGAACCGGAACGATGTGTCGTCCCAGATAGCACCAAAAATCTCCGGGGCCGCCACGGTCAAGATGCCGATAATGGCATCCCGGTAGAACTCACGCTCCTGTACCGTCAGGCAAAGCACGGTGATGGAGTATTTACGCTCTGCCTGCACCGTCCGCACATCGGTATTGGTCATAGAGGCGTTGATACCCACGCCGATTGGGAACTCCTGCGAAGCGGGGCCGTAGTCCATGTTGACTGTGATGATCGGCAGGCGCGGTTCCCCGTTCAGTGGCATGGCGTGCAAGATGCGCGGGAGATTGACGTTAGATGGCCGCGTAAGGCCGTCGACCCCAGCCTGAAGGGTGCGGATCAAAATGGACGTAACCAAGTCGCCCTCAATGGCGAGTCTGCTGGCGGGAGTTATAGGAGGCGAAGTCATTGTGCCGGAGGAATCGGTAATCTGATACAGGTAACTGGTATTCTGACTCAGCGGCGCTGCCGTGCCATCTCCATAGTCCACGAAACGAGGCGTAACGACTTCACCTAACTCGTTCTGATAAGTTTCGCCGGAGTACAGTTCCTGCCAAGTATTGCCGCCGTCCGCGCTGCGCGAGAACGTAAATGACCCCTCCGCCATGCCGGGGAAGCGGAACACAATGACGCCGCCAGTGGCTACCACGCTATAAACTATTTGCGCCATTACTTGTTTGCTCCGTACTGGGTCTTCACTAGCTTACTCAAAATGAGTGCTGGCGCGTAGGGGGACATATTCGGCGTGACCCACGATGACGACCCCGGCTTGCTGGATACGGTACGCACGGTGCCTTCTTCGCTCCGCAGGTGATGAATCTGGGATGAGATTTTAGAAAAAGACGTGGGCGCCATGGAGGACTTGAGCATACTGTTATAGGCGGTATCGGTTTTGATGTTCACCACTTTGTATTTATACCCTTCCTTTGAGGTCTTGGCGTTTGCCGATTTCGCGCCGAACAGCAAAGCGTTCCGCATCATGATCTCCGGTCGCCCGTACTCCAACGCCGCCGCGTAGGGCACATCCTCTTCATCTACCCATATCTCAACCACGTTGTCGCCGGTCTGCGCCATTTGAATACCTGCCGCGTAACGACCTGAGGGAGCCCGTAAAGTTTTGCCCCCCAAAGATTCTTTACCGACCGCCCAGCTAACCCACTCCTTATAAACCGCCTTGGCGAGATCGCCCAGCAGGTTAGGGTCCACATCGGTATGTACGGTGTACATAGTTCCTTTCGCCATGTCAGCCGCTCCCAAATGCAAACGGGGAAGTCGAGGTGCCGTTACCGCTGCGCGAGCGCGTCCATATATCCAATAACTGGCAATGCAGCCGTAGCGGGAGAGGATTACCCACCGCCCCAAGAGGCCGAAAGTGCGGAGCGCCGCCTGCGGTGCGGAACACGACATACACCGGGTCCGCGTAGTACTCCACCGTGTACGCCGTCCCATTCGGGTAGGTATCCTCCAAAAACACCCCACCGCTGGACACGGTATAGCCTACTCCAGAAACCACGGAATGGGTTGTGGCGTCGTACACCCGAACGGCACCGGAGGGGGCAATCGAAAGTCCTTGGCGGTACGGCAGATAGGGGTTATCCCCGACAGCCAGCGTCGTATTGAACCGCTGCGGCGCGTTAGGCTCAATGAAAGCGTCGTACACCGTAGCCTGCGTCCACGGCCCTACCTGCGAAGGGGGTATGGTGATAGTCGGGTTTGCCTCCCACACGTTGCCTTGTGTGGGGTCCATGAGACTGCCCGGCTCGTTCCCGTAATTGGTACGCCCGATATGTGTCAGCAGGCCGAAAAACGGATCCGACGGAGTATCCCAATAGGTTCCGCGACCATTGCAGGTAGTACAAGCCGGGTCCGGCGATCCCGGCACTTCCAAATTACCAAGCACGCACGGGCACTCATGTCCCTTCATATACTGAAGCTGCACGCCATACGCGGCCAACAACTGCTCGAACGGGTCGGACGGCAGTATGAAAGGCGAAGAAGGCGGCAGAAACGGTACGTTGGACATTTGCAAGCCCGAAAAGGTGATCTGCTACGAGAATACGACAGAGTGACAGACAGGGCAAACGACGAAGGGTTGCGCCGCAGATCAAAGCGTAATGAGCATTGGCCCCGATACCTTGTTGAACGCTGTCTGTAACAAGTCTGTACGCATACGAGTGAATTGCTCGATAAGACCGGAGTACGGTCCACTCTTGGGGTACTGGGTTTGGTACTGAAGCCCGTCCACATTGATGTTGTATTGCGTCGCGCCAAAGTTTAGCGTCCCTTGAATGGTCATGAGCGCCTGGATCGCGGCTTGTGCCAGCACTAACTGCTTGATAAAGCTGAATCGGGAAATATAGTCATTCGCGGTCAGCCCTGCCGTGTACTGAAGCCACAGGCCACCTGGAATGGACTGTGCGAAACCCATGAACGATAGCTGCATGGCGAATAGAGGAAGCATCTGGACGTTGGCCGCAGGCACAAGGCGAACCAGCCCAAAATCCGAATCCTCCACGTACCACGTCGGCGGCACTCGGAAAAAATCGTTCAAAAGCGGGTAAATGTACGCGATGTTCTTGATCGACGTATAATCCAGCGCCGAGTAGGTAGCGGATCGCACGGGCCGATAGCGAAGGCTCTGCACCATCCAGCCTTCATCCTGCGCACGGGGAAAGAAAAAGTCGTAGGGCGCATCTTCCAGGTCATAGTCCACACCAAGCTGCTGCACGCCGGAGGACGCGGGGTTCACGATCAGGCCCGTTGCGTTGGTAGCCGTTGGCTGCCGGGTAGGAGGAGACGCTACCCAAGTCTGCGTCAATAGCAGTGTCGTTTCCTGCTCCACCCAATCTTCCGCGTAGCGTATCCACCCCAACATAGTCCCGCTCGACACGGGCGTAGGTGGATTGCCGTAGTATTGGATCGGAACACCTACGAAGTTTTGCAGGTCTTGAGGCATCAAGCCGGTTTTGGTGGGACCGCCCGTAGTCGGGTAGCCTGTCACCGTAGGCTGCGGTTTTGTGCTGGTGTCCCAAGTCCACAGCGCCCCCGTCGGCACCAGTGGGGCGTCGATAGTAGACTGAAGGGTCGTGTTGTCGAGGTCTTGCGGCATTTACGTATTCAACCGGACTTGGGAGGGCGCCCACGGCGCACAAAATTGGCAGGGAGCGTAGGCACTTCGGGTACTTTGACCTCCGGTTTTTCGAGTTTATGCGCGCTCCGTTCCTCAGCAACCTGTTTCACTGCATCGTCCACCGTTTCTACAATCCGCGCCGGCGTGGACAGGGTAACATTCCCAAACACCTCCAGCAGCACGTCCGAATGACTCTGGAGCGCGGATAGGTCAGCGATCTCCCCTACCGACTGGTACATCGCCCCTTTACGGACGAAGCGCGTGCCATGCAGCGCGGCGAAGGTCAGCCCCTGCCGCCACCACAAGTTGTGGATCATAGAGTTCTTGCGAATTGTTGCGACGATCATGTCCGTCCCCCAGAGGAAGCTGTAAACAAGGTAGCACACCTGCCGAGAAAGGCAAGAACCGCCTCACTCCCCCCGCATATCCAGGCGAATCTCTCTCATGCGAGAGAAATTGCGAAAGCACGAAAGGCCGAAAAGCAGCATAAACACGAACGAGCCTAACGCATACACGAGGTCGCCCTCATTAAGAAAGCCGACGAAGAGAAACAGAGTGATAAGCATTAAGACAAACGTGGCCGACGCCGCGAGCATCGCCCGCACATACAGCACGCCGCCAGCCACCCGATTTGTGTAATCATTGCGATCCATCTCCTACCCTCCTAATTCAAAGTGCCATAGCTGCCGTCCGGCTCGCCATCCGTATGTGCCAAGTATTCCAACTGCCCGACAAGGGAAATCCCCGCAGGGACCACGCTATATTTCTCAAACACTATGGTCAGCGCCGCGAAATAATCCGTAGCCGCAATCAGCCGCACCGCGCTGCCGATGTTCACCGCGAATACAAACAGTGCATCGCTTCCGTCGTCACTGTCGTTCAACACCGCTGGATCAATAATCCGTAACCCCATTTCGACTTCCCCTTTATCCCACTGTAAGTATAGTGTACCGCTTTGCGGTACTACAGTCAAGCCCGGTAAACCATGCGGCGCAGCGGAATGGGAAATATACGGTAGTACCCATTAAACCTGGCGTTGTCCGCCTCCGACGCACTCTCGTCAAAATAGCTCAGTTTCTCCCGCATCGCCGCCTTCATGAAACTCATGCGATGGAACATCCCACCGGGGCCGACATACAAGAGTTGCGCTGGCGCTTCGCCCATATCCACAAAGCCTAAGTTGTGAAACGACGCGCCGGTCGCGATACGCGGGTCAGTATAGCTCACCAACATGGACTTACTGTCATAGTAATTACGCAAGAAGAATTGGAACATACGGGAAAGCCCTCCGGCCACAGAACCCGCGAATGCTACGCGGCTGATCTCAAACACACCACTGCGAAGACTGACGCACATCACGCCGACCAAGGTTCCCTCATGCGCCAACCCGATATACCAAGTGCTACGTGCGAAACCTTGTAGGTGGTACATCTCCAAGAAAGCCCTTGCATCGTCCGTGTCAATAGCTTGCACGTTACACTTACGCGCCGCGACACTTTTATGCTCGCCCGCTCTGGACTTGGCGATGTTGACTACTGCAATGTGCCGAGTGTGCCACTCGAGGTCAAAAAACAACGGCCCTGTATGTTGAAGCCGCAGAAGCGTGAGTACGTTGCTGGAAGATTCCCGGTCAGAAACATGGAAAGTAGACAGCACCGTCATGGGCAATTCGGTCTGCGAAGGTAGCACGGCATCGCTCGCGCCGGTACGCGGCGGCACCCACTCTTGCCACAGAATCTTGGAACCTTTACTGAGGTTGCAGGCGGGGCACGCCAACACAGTATTCTGTCGACTATGCGCGCCATTGCGAGACAACGGAACGATATGTTCTACATGGGTTTCCGCCATCGGCTCGCCGCAGTAGTAACACCGTCCTTGCTGCCATGTGCGGAGAAAAGCTACGTGCGCTTCAGCATCAAACAACTCCACCACGGCCTTCTTTTCTCGTGCGCGCCGTCGGTTTTCGGCGTTTCGGAACACTTCAGGGCGTTCCTGTCGCGCAAGACGCACCCGCTCTTTCCGGTCGTACGCTTCACTGTTTCGGTAAGCATTATTCTCCTCTCGCAAGCGCACGTAGGCGTTCGGGTTTTGTACTATTTCCCTATATCGGCTTCTTCGCTTCTCCACCTGCTCTGGACGCCGCTGGAACTCGCGCATGTATTGTCGCTTACGCGCCTTTTGGCCCGGTGTCTCGTTCGCTCGGTTCTTCGCAGCTAGTGCTCGCACATGCTCCCGATACTCTGGGTCGCTGGCATAGCGTTCCCGCGCTGACTGAGCGCGTTTCTCGTTGTAGCCGGGAGGCCGTTTCACCTCATGGGTATTTCGGTATTCTTTGAGGTAGGCGCTCAACTCGTCTCGATGCTCCTCCCGAAATCTCTGGCTATACTCTACCTTTCGCGCTTTCCGACAGGCGTTACAGTACAACTTTTTGGGACGCCGCTCGGGGAACTGGTCGGCTGGAAGCGTCTGCTGGCAACCAAGGCAGAACAACGGCTGGCTACGCTGTTCCTGTATTTTGGCTTTACGTGCGGCCTTTGAGCACTCCTTACACCGGCTTTGAAGGCCATCATACGCAGCCCTATTTTGTCCAAAAGCAGAAACCGGCAGAACCCGCTCACACGCGGGACACTTCTTTGTAAGCTCCACTGATCTTCCCTCTCCACCGCCAACGACCACTACACTAACACATATAGAATTATTCGGCAAACAGGCACAAAAAAGCCGCCCGAGGGCGGCCAGACCAGGTGGTGGGAGAGAGGGTTAGATACTCTGGCTAGCGTTCACATTAGACCGCAGCGGGTTCCAGTCGGGGGCTACGGGCACGTAATTCCGGATAGCCGCGTGGAATTTGGGAACCTTCAACCGAATCGCACCGATCATCGCTACTGCCCATGGCATATATAACGATTGAGCAAACAGTTCGATCTTGGTCAGCGGCAGCAAGTACCGGAAGTCGATCGCATCGTCGTCATCGTCCATATCCAAGAGGAAGATGGTGTCCGAACCAGGGATGTGCTGGTTCAAATCAACGAACGTCACATTCGCGGACCCGTTGCCGATCACGTCGCCAATGTAGCGGAACGCTGCCGGGCTCGGAGTCGATTCGTTGTACCCCAGACCTGAACGGAACACGCGGAAAGCTGCCATGTCGTTCGCAGACGGAGGAGCAATGGTCAACTGATACGCGCCGCCAGCCGCAATGCCGCTTACGGAAGCACTGTAGGTCAGCACCGACTCATTCATGCTGCTGTCTGCCGAGGCAACAGCGTATGTGTACACACCACTGGAAGCCACGTAATCCGTAGTCCACTCGCTGCCCGAAGTGCCAGAAGCGCCGGGGGCCAAAGTCGCCACCGTAACCGAAGCCGGAGGCGTCGGGTTGCTCGTAGTAGCCGGGGTGGTGTTGCTCTCGCTGTACACGATGCTCTGCGCGGGTCTGTCGCGGGCGGTAATGAAGATGTCGATGGGGAACTGAATGGTTCCGAACCGGGTACGCATACCCTGCAAATCGCCGTTGACGATAACGCCACGGATTCCGCTCTGGAAGTCCGTAATGTCGTTGACGATGTTGTTGAGCTGCGTGGTCACAAGGCTCTGCAAGTCGCCAATGGCGCCAGGGCTCATGAACGCATGAGTAATCTGACCATAGGTGCGGAACTTCGTCACCTGAGCCGCCACTTCATAGACCATGTTGAACAGCGTCTGCTGCGGGCTCCAACCCTGCGAGGAGTTGTTGGACGCGAACTCCTGGTAGTTGAAGATATTTTCCGTCGGCAGGCTGTAATAGACGCCCGTGAAGTGGTTAAGGTACACATTCGGGTTGCCCCAGTAGTTCACCCAGTTCACCGACTCCAGGACGGTCAGCGCAGCGTTGGTGTTTTCCTGCTCTTCGATGTTCACGAAGGAGTTCTGCGCGGCCAACGCGGTCGTAATGGCACGGCCATCCAGCGCCATCTTCAAAGTAATGCTCTTCAGCTCATACTGACCTGCCGAGGTGTTCAACGCACCCTGAGAAACACTGGAATACGACGAGAACGCGCCGCCAGGGAGGGGTCCACCAGTAGCGTTGGCATACGCCCAGTAATCCACGACCTGGTAGGCAGCAGTCTTGTTCAGCGCCTGATACAACGTAAACGAGGACGGACGAACCGTACCACGAGCCATCCGCACATCCAGCGAAACATAGCCGAGTGCCTGACCGCCAGTGATCTGACTGAAGTTGGTCAGCGTACCTACATCGAGGTCCGCCTTGGCAAGCGCATTGCTACCAGTGGACTTGGCGATCTCCCCGAAGGAAGGAAACTTGGCCACACGAGTATTAGCACGAAACGCTTTGGCCTTCGCGTTGACGCGCTCCATCATCGGAGCAAACTTGGATTTGACCAGTTCCTGCCCGACAGGGGAGGGTGCAGCCATCGCCAGTGCGCTAATGGACCGCGCATACTGCGACATGGGGTTGTTACTGTTGCTGTGGCTCTGCATCCAGCGCGATACTTCCGCAGCGGACTTCATTGCTCCGTCAGATGCGAAAGCAGCCGCCTCAGCGCCTTCCAAAAATTGCATACGAGACATGATCTTACTCCTTAACCGACGAGCCGAAGGACGCTTTCTGGGGCGCGACGCAGTTCCTCATCCAACTTGGAAGCGTCGATGGCACCATCTTGCACTTGAATAATCCGGGACAAAATCCGCTGGGCGACCGCCGTGTCCGAGTCGGACAGGCTTTCCTCGTTGATGGCCTTGCTCAAGGCGTCCACGCGGGACTTCAGCATTTCCTTGGCTTCTGCCTTCTGAAAGGTAGGAGCCGTGCCAACCGACTTGCCCATCAGCGAGTTCAGCAAATCCGACACCGTGGAAACCTTGTTGGAAAGCGCATCAATAGACTTCTGCACTTCCTCAGCGCCGTTGCCTTTGGGCTCGCCGTCGGACTTGGTAATGCCCAACTTGGTCAACGCAGCCATGACCGCAGCCTCCATGGACTTCGCAGCGGCGTCTTCCTGATTGCCGCTTTTGGGGTCTTCCCCGTCGTTCTGGTTGCCCTTGTCGTCCTTCTTGGCCTTGATTGCTTTCAGGCGTTCACGAAGAGCCTTGGCGACCTTGCGGGCCTTTTCCATCTTCTCTTCGTCCTCGTCTTCCTCAGCAGCCTTGGTCAATGCCTTGATCGCGGTGTTGACGGCTTTCTCAGCAGAGATTACCGATTCCTCAACCGCCTCGTTGTCGTCATCATCTTCATCCATTTCGGCCTTGAACAGCGCGACTTTGGCTTTGCGGACGGCCTTCTCGGTCATTTCCCGCACTTCCTTATCTTCGTCGTCATGTTCCTCAGCCTTCTCGACAGCAGCGACGATACCGCCGACCAGGGAAGCCATTTGGTTATGACCCTTGGAGATGTCAACTACGGCCTTCTCGATTTTCTTCAGGCGCTTGTCGAAAGAGCGGTTAAACTCAATGTACTCCTCGGTAATGGCCTGCTGCGGCGCCGGGTTGGAATAATCCCCAATCATCCGTACCACGCCTTCGCCAGACGCGGCTTCGGTCGGGCCAAACTTGACCTGTTCCTTGGAGGGCACCTGGTGGCGAGACTCTGCGTCATCGAGGTGGTCATCCACAAACAACTCGGGTGGCACCGTATTGTCCTCACGGGCCTTGCGGATCATATCCGCCAGAAGCGACTTGAAACTAGCCATGATGAAATCCTCCAAAGTAGGCTACTGCATAAGCAAAACACAAAAAGTAAATAACACCTATAGGTTTAGCGGGCGCGTTGCAACAAATGAATCAAGGCCAGCGCCAGAATATCCGCTTTTCCGAAAGGCATCCCGTCACAACGCTGAAAATGTTGCCGAAGAGACGCCACGTTTACGCCGCTAAGACAATGTGGACAATCACCCGAAGCAATATGATCCATATACTCTTTCCACAACGCCTCGCGCCCGCATACACCGCCTGGTTGCTCCGACATCGCCAACATCGGCAGGCTTTCCCCGAGGCTGTTCAATTCGCCAGAAGGAGGGATTTCCTGTTGTGAAGGATCGGCGCTCATTTCATTTGACTTCGCCGCAGCGCCTTGCAATTTCTGCTTTGCCCATTTCTTCAGGTTTGGGCGTGTGGCATCAGGCAAGTGCGCAAGGTCAAACCACTGACCTTTATCGTGTTCATGGTTCAACCGGAAACGAAAATCCGGCTTGCCTACCGGCACCTCAAACGCCATGTAATACTCACTCTGGCGATCCGGGTGATTCATTTGGCTCAAAGGCACAGACACCCCGGCCTCTTCTTCGGTCTCGCGCTTCGCGGCCTGTTCCGCCGACTCTCCGGGCTCCAAATGACCACCCGGTCCCTCCCACTCGTCACGGTCGGTGCGGTGCAGAAGAAACACCTCGCGCCCGTCAGTGAATAGAACCCCCGCGCAAGTAGGTAAGGTCGCACCGTCTGCATACATCAACGTGTCCGGCAAGTTGGACTGCGCGTGCGCTGCTTTGGAGAGCGATTTGATGAACGCCTTGGCCGATACCACCTTGGCCGCGCCCCGGATGGCGTCGTTTACCGGATGCTGCGTCATCGCCAGTGACTTCCACTGAATCGCTTTTACCAGATACCGGGTAGCGCCCATCGCGCAATAACCAGTCTGGCACTCCGTGATCCCCCCATCCATCGGAAAACCGTAGATAGACGCGCGCCATGGCAGCCCCTCGCCGGATAAAAGAGACGCCCAAAACTCTTCCGCTTTCGCTCCCTTCCCAAGCTCCCACACGACAGCGGTACGTCCGCCACCAGCGTCCTCAACAGAGACAGGCTTGCCAATGATAAACGCGCCGGGGTCACGAGCTGGCGGGGAAAGCCTTGCTCCGATCTCCGAGATATGGTCAATGTCGATATGACCCTGCTCCAGAAAATACTCGGCGGACCCCAGCAGCGCAGACTGGAGGATAACGTCCCCCTCACTATCGGGCTCTTGGTTGCTGGCCTCTACCCATATCGTACGCCGCCCTTTCTCAATATGAGACTTAATAACGGCGGGGAAATCGATGCAAACGGCGTTACCAATGTCCATACGACCCGAATCCTCCGCCGCCCTTGGCAGCCTCCGTGACTTCCGACGCATCACTTACGTCGATGCCAAACTTTTTCGCCGCCCGTAGAATCCGTTTCGCCGCTTCTTCCTTATGTTCGTCCGGCTTCCACGCATGATGGGGGAAGTAACTGATCGCAGCGCGAGTACGCTCCGCGTTGTTGATGGGGAACATATAGTACTCAGGCACGGCATACTGACTTTTGTCTTTTGGGTATCCCTCGGGAGGGCTGCGGTGTTCACCCTGACCCAGCTCCCGTTTACGGACATCGGCATTCGTGCCCGCAAATTGCTGCGTATTCCCGACGCGGGGTGTGTACGCTACGCCACCCTTCCGGATAGAGAAGTTCTCGCCGAATGTGAACGTGAAATCTGCGACTTTGACTGTGACGGACATAGAAGGTCCCTCCATGGCTATCCGAATCGTAACACCGCTTTGGTAGAACACCTATAACTACGCTGGCGCCAAAACTTTGATCCAATATGCCGTAGTTCGAATATTATCTTTTTGTAGCCAGTATTCCAAAGCATGTGGCGCATGACTCAACAGCGCCCAAAAAACGCGCTCCATGCGGGCCTCAAACTCTGGCCGATTCCGTAAAGCGAAAGAAATCTCAGAGTATATGGTCAATCGGCTATCCGTCGCCCGGACCAGGCGAAACCACGAGTCGGCGCTGTTCTTCTTTCCCCCCCGCAAAGCGAAAATCCGCTGTGCTGCACGATGCTCGGTGCAGAGATAGCAGTCACATATCCCGTCATAGAACATCCCATAGTCATAGTGTGTCGCCGGGGGGATCGGCGCATTGCGTAGCTGCCATAGCAGCGTTTCTTCCTCGGCAGACATCTCCCCCAGGCTCTTGCGGAGCGTTTCTATGGCGTCCGACACCGAAATCAGAGCTTTTCCCATAACTCACACACGTTTTGCGTCGAGGCAAAAGGTATCTCTGGCAGCCCCGCCAGTGCCTCGACCTGCACACCCTGCTCCCGCAGATACAAGAGCCAGTGCAGAAGCTCCAATGAAAGCCCCTTGTTGGTGCAGAGCACCACGCGCTCCGGCGCGTATCGTTGTCGGAACCAGGCTTGTGAGGTGTCGTACAGATTGAGCAAAGGCGCGTTCGTCACCTGCGGCAGCACCTGCCGTAACGTAGTCGGGGAGTGCATCTCGAAACGAACCCAACGTACCTGCTCCCGGCTCAGTTGACGCTCCATCTCCGGGTCCGTCCCGATCAAAAACACGCCGCTGTGATAAACTGGCATAAAAGAACGCGGAGGCCACGCCAGCGCAGGCTGTGTGGAAAGCGCAAGTAGCGGGCTCCAGAACGGGTCCGACTCCAACACATGCGTCTCGCGGTAAGTACGTGCCTCCTCCAAATGCCGCGCCAGTTTCTCCGGTGTATCGTCCAACCCCCGACTGACGCTCTCATGGTGCAGCAGAACCGCTTGTGGCTGGATAACCACCTTGTACCCAGATGCACGACACTTTGAGCAAAAATCCACGTCCCCATACGCTACGGCGTACCGCTCATCCAAGCCATCGACCGCGTCCCAGGCAGCCTTGGACACCAACAGACACGCACCCGTAACGGCGCTCACCTCATGAGGCACAACCGCCTGTCCAAAATAGCCAAAGTCCTGCGCGCCGATGCCTTTGAATTTATGATCCGCAACGTAACCCATGCCTGTAACGACCCCGACGTGCTGTACTGTGCGATTGGCATACAGTAATTTAGCCCCGACAACACCTACCTGGTCATCTTGGGCGGTGCGTAGCATCAGGTCCAGCCAATGGCCGCCGTTCGGCAACACCTCCACATCGTCATTCATCAACAGAAAATAATCCGCCTCAGCACCCTGAAAGCCACGGTTATTGACGGTAGAGTAGTTGAATGGGGACAGCGGCACCCGCTTGACCATGATCTTCTCATGCTTCTCCATCTGGGCCAGAAGCCGCAAGGTTTCTTTATCCCGCGAACCGTTGTCGAAAATGGTGATGTGGTAATTAGGATACGAGGTGAACCGCAAAATAGACCCGACACAACGGTCCAACATCCCCGCGTTATCTTTAGTGGGTATGCCAATCTCGACCCGAGGCTGCGCCTCCATCGCCCACTGTACAAACGACATGCGGTTCGGAAGCACATTCACCATCGCGGCCCGGCTGCGGCGCTTGATATGGTCCCCTACGGGATAGATGTAGGGCGCGTCCTGAGCCGTCTTGGTCAGGCCGATCACGGGCACATGGATAAACCGATCCGCGTTCTCGTACAAATGCCCGTCGAATCGCTCCACGACGCGAAACAGCAGGTCCACATACTCGTATTCACTAGCCGGAGCGCCGGTCACACCCATCTCCCGCAGATCGTCCGTCCGTAGCCGCACACCCCGCCCCAAATAGTTATGCGACAGCAGCAACGTGTAGTTCCAATCTGGTTTACAGTACGGGTTAGACCGCACCGTGCCATTTGCCGTGTCCTCGTCGCAGTAGGCCATCGGCGCGTCCCGCACAACCCCATACACCCCTGGCAAGAAGGTATCCGTCGGCTGCGTGAAGCAGACATACCGGGTGTCCGGCAACGGCGCGTCGCTGCCGATATGCACTATGGAAATCTCCTCGCAAGACGCCGGGATGCCCGACATATAGGCGTCCAGCCACAGGTCATACGCCTCTGCCTGAGAACGCCCTGCCGGGGTAATCTGGTAGTACCGGACGTTATACTCGGCCTCGATATTGGCGCGAAGCATACGCAGCGACTCGAACACCTCCGCGTCCTTGTCGAACAGCTTCTCCTGCCCCGGATACCGCAGCGCAAACCCTTGGGCGATACTGGCAGCTTTCTGCTCATCCCGTTCCTGCGGAAACAGCGCCCCAACGAACTCGGGCAGCAAGACGGTTTTCAAGCCCAAAGAAAGCGCCTTCGCACCGAAGTCCATCAACTGCCCCGACACCAGCGGCAATGTCACGTCCAGCGCGCCGATCCGGTCCTCCCCTACCGGGGTGATATAAGTCAACGGTCCTACGGGGACCGGCAACTCTAGCGGGTCCAACTCCAAACGCCGTACCACGTCCTGTATCCGCCCGGAAATCTCGGCGTTTATGGGCACAAATTGCCCCGCCATGGGATACGCAGCATAGTCCCCATCGTTGGACAAGAAACTGATCGCCGCCACCTCGGGATGCGCCGCTGCATAGGCTTCCGCTCGTGCTTTCAAACCCTCGGGGATAACACACAACGCCTCATATCCTACCCAATAGCCTTTTGCTTCGGAGCGGTTTTCCTCGCCTCCATCGGTAATATCCGCCCCCCAAGCGGCGGCAAACGCCGGTGCGCGATCCTCCAAAGTGAAGTAGTTCTCTGCCCAAGTCCGCAGACCAAGGCCAGCTTTGTGCAATGCCCCCAAATCACCAACCAACTCACGTATTTTAGCTGCCCATGCCAAGGCTGTGTCGGACTCTGGGAAAAACACCGGCGCATCCGCGTAGGGAGCGATCTTGGTAGCCAGCACTGGGAAGCCGCACGCACCGTACTCCAAAACCCGCAAATTGGACTTACACTCGTTGTACGCGCTTCGCTCCAAGGGTGCTAGTGCCAAGTCGATGTCTGCCTGCGCCCAACGCAACAAGTGCTGCTCAACTGGGACGGGCGGAATCACCTCGACCTTCTCCGGCGCCACGCCGGAAGGAACCATACCCATAAACACCCACTGCACCGAATCACCCAACAACTCAACGACTTCAGCAAGAACCGCCAAGTCTCCGGCGTGACCGATACCACCCATCCACCCAATTCGCGGACGATAGGAACTACTCAGCTTTTCGGCGGAAAAAGGCTTTGTCTGGATAGCATCTAAAACTCGTCGCGGAATGGCGTTAGGTACGACCCGCACGTCCACGCCCAAGTCCCGGTAATACGCCGCCAAAGGCTCGGTCGGAACAGTCACGCGGTCCACGAAACTGAGAATTTTCCGCCACCGCGCCTTCAAGTCTGAAGGGAACTTACCCTTGTGAATGTTGCTATCCGCGATGTCGCCCTTGGACAGGATAAGATCGTCCACCTCGTAAATCTGGTAGATGCCAGCTTGATGGTATTCCTTCATCACCTCTAGCAGATGGTCCTGCATCTGCATCTGCCACACCACCGCAGAAGGGCGCATGGCGAGAACCGCCTCCGTCGTCAGTACCCGATCCTCCAGCCGACCGAACACCAACCCCGCATCTTTCGCCGCCTGTAACGGCTGCATCAGCCGATAATACCCGTTGCCCTCCCGGTTCCCCAGATAGCCGAGAATGTAGGGTTTTGCTTTGCTGTCCACCTGTCTGTCTCCTTGTTTTACCTGCAAAAATTATTTATTTGGCTTGTCCCCGCTGCCGTCGTTGGAGCGCCGAACGCCGCTCATGTGCCCATGCTCGTCCGCCTGTGCCGGGTCAATCTTATGCCCGAACATGGACTCCGCCTGTTTGACGTTCGCGCCACCCCCCAACAACGTCGCCGCCATGGACTGGAAGGGGCCGGAAAGCGCGGGGTCGGTCGGAGCAATGCCTAACAGCAACGCCAGATCGCGGTACTTTTTGTCCACCACGTCTTCGAGCGGGGGAAGCCCAGCCTGCGCCCGGCGTTCATCCACCGTCATCGCCAAGGAACGCAACTCATACTCGCGAGCATCTTCCTTGGGGGACTTGCCAGTAAATGTAAACTGCAAATGCGGCCAATTCACACCGACCAGATACTCGTTGAACACGGCCTCGATATGCCCAAGCAGGGGGGCCAGTCCCGGATCATCTTCATCCACGATCCAGTCGGAAGATCGCTTGTCCGGGGACGTGTCCGGCCCTTTACCTGAAATGCGATACCCAAGGCGCGTGACCGGGAAGCGGAAAATGGTGCAGAGCGCACCATAGAGCATGTTGGCAAAGTCCTGATAGTACACTTCCTTGCCCGCTACGTCAGACAGGTCCAGCACCGTGATCTTGCCGTTCATCGGCACCTGCATGGCCGGAAGCGCCCAAGATTTCGTCGTGCCGTTCTTGAGGTTGGTCCAGATACGCGCCACCACGTCCAACTGCCGCTGCGTCCATCCTTGCCCCTCCAGAAGCAACATCCCCTGCGGGATGGCGGACGTATTGAAGCGGTCGATGCCCATGTCGAGGATGTTGGTAGACCCTTGAATGAGCCGCATGGCCTGACTGATCTCGGGATAGCCGTACCCCATGATGTCTGCATCCGTGCGCGGGTTTCGTACGTACCACACCAGATTGTCCCGCGTGAAGGTGTGCATCACGGAGCCGGTATCGTCCACTGCCACAGCGAAGATGCGTTTGTCCGGCCCCGGTGCATCGGGCAGTTTATACCCGTTCGGCCCGGTCATGCGGATACGCCCGGCGGGAAGCAGGGAGAAGGATTTGATTTTCCCGCCCACCGTCATGTCCGTCCACACGGCAATGCCGTCATACGTCAGGGTGTCCCGCACCAACATGGCGAGAAAGCGTTGTATGCCCGTCATGCCGTTGGCGTCCCGTACACGCGCGTTGGTAGTCTCCGTGGTGCAGTTCAGCACAAACTGCTGTGCGTCCTCAATATCCTGCCGCGTCTTAGCATCAATGACCTGCCCGTGCTGCTTGGGGACGATGCGCCAGCCTGGTTTCCAGGGTTGGTTGGAAAGCTGTGAGTACCGCTGTACGTCATCCACCCGCATCCCAATAATCATGAGTGGCGCGATGTTTTCCTTGACGACCTTCTGTAACGCCTCGGGGGGAATATCCGGCCACTGCATGACCCCGGCGTTGTGCATCTCTGGCATGTACGAGATACGCGCATAGGACATCATGGATGGGGGCGCGGTAATGGCCTTCTGGAACTCAATCAGACCCTTGACGAACTCCGGCCCACTTGTTGTAACCAGCCTGCCCAATTTCTCATAGGCTTCTCTGGTATGGGTAGACAGGTCACTCACCGACGCAATAATGGGTGGATGCCGCACTGCCACCCCCGACTCCAGCACCATGACCTCCTGTCCCAGTTGATTCAGGTACTCCGGGTCATCATTCGCCGTGGTGGGCAGGCCCGTGGACTCTTTGGTGAAGTAGCGTTTTATCGCTTCTACCGTCGATTTGGTCACATCCGAAAGGTTAGCCATGGCGCGAGATTCCTAAAAAGACGCCACGAGAATACCACAACAAAAGGTGCGAAAAAACAGTCGCGCAGGTCACACCAACAGACTCTCCGACGGATTCATGTCCGGGCACGAATTTAGGGCGAATGTACGGCGGTTATGGAACACGCAAAACTGACGGCCCGCGTCAAAAGAAGAACAGCGCCCACAGGAGGCCGCGAATGGATCATGCGGTGTCGCCTTGAACAATACCTCCCAAGGCATGACGGGGTTAGGCTGTCGCGCAGTCGTGAACACGTTATAGTCCCGCGCCGCCTGTTGCGCGGCATTCTTCTCATAGGTCTCCATGTCCGTCGGCAGTCGCGCCACGGCCCCCGCCAGCTCAATCGCATAGCCCACGAGATACACCAAGGCGTCCACAATGTCGTCGTGTTGGTCCTCAGCGCCAGTGAAACTGGTGATCTCCTTCTGCGCGTCCGCCAACCACTCCACCCCAGCAGGCCAGCGCACCCGGTGCATACGCATCCAACCCTGTACGGACCCGGCACCGAGGCTCAACGTCGCCCGAGCTTTCTTGGACAGCACCCCCGGTTTCCTCCCCTCGACAGGTAGCCCCGCTTGCAACAGGGTCTTGAGTAAAGGATCGCCGGTGCTTTTCTGCTCGATTAAAACGGTCGTCGGCCCCCACTGGCGCACCAAGTCCCGCGTCTCCCGCACGAGGTCGGTATAGTCCAACTGCTGGCGGAACAGGTGAGTGATATACACGTCGTAGTGCGGCTCGCACGGGCCGAGCAAGTCCTCATTCTCCCCACAATGGTACTCGCTGCACGGACGCAGGGATGCCGTAATCCCTACCGAATAGTCCGCCTTGAGGGAGCTCGATCCCGCCGTATCCCACGCCTGCACCACCAAGTCACCCGAGGACAAAAAGGGCTTCCACAGCGAGGCGTCATACGGGTTACTGTCGGCGGGAGAGGGAATAGGGTAATATGCGAAGTCCGCAGGCGTGAAGATCGTCCCCGCCAAGGCAGACGGGTTACATTGATATACGGCGTCGAACTCATACGGCGCGTTTCTGCGAACGGCCAGTGCCTCCGACCGCTTTTGCTCCGACTTGGCCCAGTAAAAGCCCTGTCCGGTCGGGTCCGCCCCAAAAATCGCACGAGTTTTCAGCACCTTATCTCACCTTAGTTGTCCGTAAACACGCACTTCAAGCCGTCGGGGACCAGCACGTCGAAGTAAAGTTCCTTTACCCCGTCTCGGAAGGCCGGGAGGATCATCGTGACCCACTCCTCGGTCTGCATCAAGTGCCCATACAAGTCGTTCTCGTGCCAGCGTCGGCCTGCCAGGATGAATCGCGCCCCCATCGGGTCTGCACGGCCTAAAATCGTGTTGTAATACAGCCTTCGCACCCCTTCGCACTGCTCGGGGGTCTGGGAATTACCGTCCGTGTGTACGTCGTCCAGGATGATGAGCTTGGCGTGTTTACCCGCGAGTGCCTTGGAGCCTATGCCCGCGCCAAAAAAGGAAGCGTCCGGGATGCCCGGTGAACGGCCCGTAACGAAGATGCCACGCTGTGTGCTCCACCCCGCGTTCTTATCGGGCCGGACGGCAGGAAAGATCGCCTTATATACCGGGGAGTACTCGATCAGCTCCATCGCACCCTGAATGAAGCCGTGCATCAGGTTCTCCGCTCCCGAGATACCCAGGATGGTCAAGGATGGGTCGTGGCCTAGAGCCCAGATCGGGAAGGTCGTAGAGAGCAACTGACTTTTGCCATTCCCCGGACCCAGAATAAGCATGAGCTTTTTTATCCTCACGTCTGCCAAGGCTTGACATACGGGAGCCAAGTGATCCGGGAGCACCCAACCCCGGTCGGCATAGAGTAAGTTGTAGAACAGAATAAGCCCGGCCCCGTCCGGCTCGCGGGCGCGACGAAGAAGGGAGGCGTCGATCTTCAGCTGCTGCATGGTGGGAATATAGCGGGTTTGGGGAGGGGATGGAAGATAGGGGAGGGACCAGCGAGGAAAAGGAGGTAAATAAGGAGGACGAGGGAGCCAAGGGAGCCAAGGGAGCGAAAAAGGGGGGTTGTTCTATACAAGCGCGGCGCGAAACAAATGGGTACGCGGAAATGAGGCGCCATTCACGGGGGTTGTATAAGAAAATGCTAATATAGAGTGGTGAAAACGCTGAGAAAATTGCGCGGGGGTAAACCCGAATTGCCGCCTTCCCTCGATGCCCGCCGCGGCCCCTCGCGCCCTCTACTTCCGTCATATCTGCCCTGCAATCAACGCAAACGCGCTGGCTGGGATGATTTGACCTTGCAGCGCAAATCGACGCGAAACAGGATAAACGTATATAATTATAGGATAGCTGACGATGCTTGCCGATGCACCGATGAAGGCCGATGAAGGCCGATGAAGGCCTATGCACTGATGAAGGCCGATGAAGGCCGATGAAGGCCGATGCACCGATGAAGGCCGATGCTTGCCGATGAAGGCCGATGAAGGCCTATGCACTGATGAAGGCCGATGAAGGCCGATGAAGGCCGATGCACCGATGAAGGCCGATGAAGGCCGATGCACCGATGAAGGCCTATGCACTGATGAAGGCCGATGAAGGCCGATGAAGGCCGATGAAGGCCGATGAAGGCCGATGAAGGCCTATGCACTGATGAAGGCCGATGAAGGCCGATGAAGGCCGATGCTTGCCGATGCACGGATAAAGGCCGATGAAGGCCGATGAAGGCCGATGCACTGATGAAGGCCGATGCACTGATGAAGGCCGATGCACCGATGAGCCGCAGTGTGACACGTTGCGCGCCTTGGTAAACCTTCCCAAGCGTTCCCAAGCATTCCCAAGCGTTCCCAAGCGTTCCCAAGCGTTCCCAAGCGTTCCCAAGCGTTCCCAAGCGTTCCCAAGCATTCCCAAGCATTCCCAAGCGTTCCCAAGCGTTCCCAAGCATTCCCAAGCGTTCCCAAGCGTTCCCAAGCATACCTTATGCCGCTACAAAAACATTTAGTGCAAAAACGCTTGCAAGTACGGCGCGGTGGTACTAGTATTGACCCATAGAGCGAAGGCAATGGCGCCCAAGCCTAGCAGAGAGGGAAAGGCAATGAAATCGCAACAACAGATACTCTGGGAAGAACATAGACGAATAGCAGACGCAAACGATACGTTTATGGATTTGATAAACTGCAGAGAAAATCCTATGACTAGGCGAGACCTAGAGTCACTAATCAGACGTAATCCGGCAAGATATAGTCGCTTCTCATGCTTTCTTGACAAACTCCCATAGGGGTAAAGGTAATGATTACATTTTGGGGCGAAGTAAGCTTGTCCTGCCTAGCAGTGTACGCGATGGGCTGCTATCTAGTAAGCCTGATTCCCAGTCCAAAGCGTAGCAGCACGGCAAAGAGTGTAGACAATGGTCTACAGGGTAGCAATCGGGAAAGATCACAAGCCAAGTTCTATGACTGGTATTGAATAGAGGAGTAAAGGCAATGAACACACAAGAGATATACGAAGTGGCAAGCGAACTGCTTGCAGGTGAAGTACTCGACGCCGAACAGATCACGGCGGATGATGCCGTATTCCTGGCAGATATTCTGGCAAATCAAAACTTCGCCTTGCGAATCAAGCCTGAGTTTTCGCTGGTTTACGCGGTTCCCGAAACGTATTTACACTGAACAGGAGATACACCAATGAGCATTAAAATAAGTGTTACAGAAATAGACTTTCGCAATTATTTCAGAGAAATCCGCCCTGATAATTTCAGCTATGAAGGTCTAGGCGCATTGTATGAATACTTGGAATCCATGAGCGAAGATATCGGCGAGGACATTGAACTAGACGTAATCGCGCTGTGCTGCGATTTTACGGAATACTCAGAAGATGAGGCACGAGAAGAGTTTAACATCGACCCAGACATTGAAGATTGGCAAGACGAAGTGCCCGATGCTATCGCGTCCGGCGATGATTTTGTTATTGTGCAGGATTGAGGAGGGTAGAAAAATGGAAATCGTGAAAATGGAGTTCATACTTGATGGGCACCACGGTATCTATATTCCCCAGATATTCGCCGAACAATACCCAGAATGGGCGAAGTATGATGAAGATATGGAGGTGCTAAAGGCAGGTCCAGAGCATGAGGATTACTGGGAAGCATGGGACAGCGTGTTAGGGTCGGAATACGAAGGGCAATTCCTAATCACTGGTGAAGGTGGCAATGATCTGTTTATCTGTTCGCCTTCAATCCTCGACCCATTGATCCGTAGTTTTTCGGATGGTGAAGGTCTGGAGGATTGCCCTTCGGAATTACGGGAGACGGTGGAAAAACTTGCAGAGGAGTTTATCCTGTTCAATGACGAATGGGTAAGCGAACAGGAAACGATAGGCTGGTTTGCCTCATCTGAATATAACGCCGGGGATATTAACTTGGCGTGCGCCTGGATTCAGGGGCAGATGAGGGAGGTGTTAAAATGAGCGAAGAACAAGCAAAGAAACTGAAAAGGCGAATTGTGGACTATCTCCACAAGTACGCGAGCGAAGGGCAACTAGCGAAAATAGCTAAATTCTTGGGCATTGATACGAGGGATGCAAAATGAGCAAAGAAATCGAGGGAATCATCGACCGCGCGTTACAGTACAAGAAAGTAAAGAAAGAAGAAGCGCAAATCATTATAAAGGATGTTTACTGGAACTATCCAGAGCTGAAAGAACAGATGGCTATGCTATACTCTTATTTTATGCCGCCAATGCCCAAGCGTGCCGCTACGATGTTTGAATGGGTGGCAAAAGCGACATATGCAAAATGCACTAATCCTGTCCTAAAATTTGTCTATTGCGATGGATCATTTTTGATCGGTACAGATAGCCATAGGTTGCACTATGCACCTGCTGATGGTAGAGAAGTCGGCTACTATCACCCAATAACGGGAGATAAAGTGCAAGAAGACACGCGTTTTCCAGACTGGCTTCGAGTAATTCCGTCAGCAGACGAAGGGGCGAAAGTAGATTGTGCGCTCTCAGATTTGCACGTGGTAGAGCCCTACGAAACGCAATGCCTAGTGATTGAAGGCAGCAAATTCAACCGGCAGTATGTATTAGAGGCATTGAATGGCGAAAATACCTTGCGCGGGTATGTATCCAGAGGCATTTTATGCCTAGACTTGCAAGGTAATGCCCATGCAGTAATTATGAGCTTGAGAGATTAAATAGGCACAGCAAAGCCTAACAAGGCACTGCATCGCCAGCACTCGAAAAGAGATGCTGGCTTTTTTATTATTTATTGACATAAGAAAGTTTTATATTGTTATTTATATTTTATGGGCTGCTATAGAGTAGCCAAGGCAACCAAGGCAACCAAGGCAACCAAGGCAACCAAGGCAACCAAGGCAACGCCAGAGGATCAAGGCAACCAAGGCAACCAAGGCAACCAAGGCAACCAAGGCAACCAAGGCAACGCCAGAGGATCAAGGCAACCAAGGCAACCAAGGCAACCAAGGCAACCAAGGCAACCAAGGCAACCAAGGCAACCAAGGCAACCAAGGCAACCAAGGCAACCAAGGCAACCAAGGCAACCAAGGCAACCAAGGCAACC